>OBLG01000107.1_pt1 | contig 105030 bp, 93 predicted proteins | sample 1517451 | NCBI WGS metagenome assembly OBLG01 (sample SAMN04571694, study PRJEB22368) | human gut metagenome | biome: human gut; material: stool | host: Homo sapiens | place: Luxembourg | collected 2012-06-29
TTTATCTCCAATTGAATTCCTAGATAATTATAACAAAACCCATTAATCTAGGGCACAATTTTGTGCACGATGATTGACAACCCGTCACACTCTTTTTCGTTGCTATTTAGATATTCTATTTAAGGCAAGGGTAATGCCTAAGATGGTTTTTCCATCAACAGTGTATTCCTTATTATATAAGCTTTTAATTTCTGCCATAGGAATTCTAATTAACTCAATAAATTCATCTTCATCTTTAGGTAAAGAACTTTTAATTAAATTTGTTGCTAAATATATATAAGTAACTTCATTACAAAAGCCAGGAGATGGATAAAAACTACAAAGTAATTCTAAATTACTACAATCATATCCAATTTCTTCTTGGAGTTCACGTCGTGCAGCACTTTTAGGATTTTCACCATTTTCAACTAAACCAGCAGGTATTTCGATAAGTTCATCACCAATACCACTACGGAATTGCTTTACAAATATGAAATTGTTTTTATCATCTATCGCAACAATTGAAACACCAGGTTTGTGCGAGACAACTTCGCGTTTTGCAATCTGGCCATTTGGTAGTTCAACTTCATTAATATCTAGCTTTACAATACGACCATCATAGATGTTTTTGCTAGTTATTATTTTCTCGATATTCATTTACTTTCTCCAAGAAGTAGTCAAAGATTATTTCTGATTCTTTGGTATAATATCTTTCAGGATGCCATTGAACTGCTACAATTGGTAATGTCTTATGTTCGATTGCTTCAATTACATCAGCGTTTTTATAAGTAGCAATAAATCCCTCAGGAACTGTTTTAACAGCTTGATGATGAAAGGTGTTTACTAGGAATTTTTCGGGTAATAATTTAGAAAGATTTCCCGTAGCAATTCGTTCAACGTAATGTTTTTTATCAACTGCTGGATGTTCTAATTTATCCGTTTCAATGTCTTGAGTTAATTTTCCACCTAGGAATGCCGCAATACATTGGATGCCTCTACATATTCCTAAAACTGGTAGTTTATTAATTATTGCATATTCAATAATTTCTTTATCAATTAAATCAGTTTCTTCATCAATACCTTTTGACAAACCTAAATCATTTGTTTCACCATAGTATTTAGGATCAATATCATCGCCACCTATTTCGAGAATTCCGTCGCACATTTTTAAAGAATTTAATAAATTTGGTCCTGGGACAAGAATTAGGGGAATCGCATTTCTGTTTACAATTTGGTCAATATAATCAGTATTAATTTGCAAAAAATGTCGATTAGTTTCTTTGTAAAAAGCATAGCGTGGGCTTATGCCGATTATTGGTTGTTTCATAAATTCACCTCAAATAGATTTTATCATTTTCGAAGAAAAAAAACCAAAAATAAGATAAAAAAATTTATGTTATTCACTTTTAATAAATATTTAAAAATGATATAATAGAAAAAGAACATCGTATAAATATTTTTGAAAGGAGCAATGAAATGAGCAAAAAGCTAAGTGAAGGTAATGCCTCTTCAAAGAAAACGGAAAAGAAAAAGAAAAAAACAGTTTATGGTACGTATAGAGAAGATCGTAAAACTCCCAAATATGTAAGTAGTGAAAATTATAAAGATGGACTTACTGATGAAGAAGTTAATGAAAGAATTGAAAATTTACAAGTAAATATTGAAGGAAGGGTAGAAAGTAAATTTACTAAAAATTTCAAATTAGTTTTTAAAGTAATAACTAAAAACACTTTTACTTTTTTTAATATTTTGTATATTATTGTTTTAATATTATTGTTAGTAGCAAATGCCTGGAATAAACAAGCAGGAGTAAATGATAGTGTAAAACAATTGTTAAATTTAGGTAGTGATAAAACCTTTGAATTTGGTTTAGCAACCTTCTCATTCGTAATAATTGTTAGTATTAACCTTGTTATTGGGATAATTCAAGAAACTAAGTCAAAAATTGCAATTAATAAATTAAAACTATTGACTAATCCTAAGGTAACATTAGTTCGAAATGGTGAAAAAGTTGTAATGAAAGAAACCGATGTAGTTTTAGACGATATCGTTTATTTAACTCCTGGTATTCAAATTGTTGCGGACATGGTACTACTAGAAGGTGAAGTTGAAGTTAATGAATCACAACTTACTGGTGAATCAGTACCAATTAAGAAAAAAGTTAATGATGTAATTTATTCAGGAAGTTTTATGGTTTCTGGTACATCATATGCAAAAGTAATCCATGTTGCAAAAATGAATGAAATTAATAAATTAACATCACAAGCTAAGAAATATACTGAGCCCAACTCACAAATACTTTCAGGTCTAAGAAAATTACTAGTTGTTATGGGCTTTATTATTGTCATAACATCGGTTGCAATGTATGCGTGGTCATGGAACTGGAAAGGCTTTAGGGATTTGTTGTATGGTGGTGATTTATCTAATCCTGATTTGATTATTCCGCTTAAAGCTAATTATATTGTGGCGATTAAACCAATTACTGCCGCAATCATTGGTATGATACCTGCGGGATTATATTTATTAACATCAGTTGCTTTATCGGTTGGGGTATTTAGATTGTCAAAACACAATACCTTAGTTCAAGATAATTATTGTATTGAAATGCTAGCCAGAGTTAATGTATTATGTTTAGATAAAACAGGTACTATCACAAATGGTAAGATGACAGTTATTAAACACGAAATCATTAATGAACCTGACAAAACTAATATTGAAGATGTCATAAGTTCAATGAATGCTGCATTACAAGAAACTAATGCAACAGCTCAAGCCCTTGCTAATTACTATGGGATAAAATCAGTTTTAACACCTACAATGGTTGTTCCTTTCTCATCTGATCGTAAATATAGTGCGGTTTCTTTTGGTGAAACAAATACATACATTATTGGTGCACCTGAATTTGTTTTAAAGAGTGGATTTGAAAAATATGCTGATAAAATTTCTGATTATGCCAATAAAGGATTGCGTGTACTTTGTTTAGCACATTCAAATTTAGCTGTAAAAGATGGTAAAGTACAACGTGTACCTAAGTTAATTGCCCTGATACTTATTGAAGACCAAATTCGTGAAGAAGCCAAAGATACAATTGAGTATTTTAAAGAAAGTGGCGTAGAAGTAAAAGTAATATCTGGTGATAACCCAGTAACAGTATCAGAAGTAGCACGTAGAGTTGGAATTGAAAATGCCAGCAAATGTGTTAGTCTAGATGGTATGAGTGAAGATGAAGTAATTGAAGCAGCTAGTAAATTTACAGTCTTTGGAAGAGTTAAACCGGAACAAAAGAAATTACTAGTACAAGCCCTTAAGAAACAAGGAAAAACAGTAGCGATGACTGGTGATGGTGTTAATGATATACCTGCATTAAAAGAAGCAGATTGTAGTATCGCAATGGCATCAGGCAATGACTCAGTAAAAGGGGTTGCTCAATTAGTATTAGTTGATTCTAATTTTGCCTCAATGCCAAAAGTAGTTGCGGAAGGAAGAAGAGTAATTAACAACGTTCAACAAACCGCAATGTTATATTTAGTAAAAACCCTATTTATGACTTTCCTTGCAATCTTAACTGCCAGTGGATTCTTCTATTTGTTAGGCCAAAAAGATGCAGATATTCCACTTTATCAAAGATTTTTAAGAAATGCTACATTCCCTTTTAGTGGATCTAATCAATTACTAATATTAGAAATGTTTGCAATCGGTATACCATCAATGTTCTTGGCATTACAAGCAAATAATACGCCAGTTAAAGGTAACTTTATGCGCAATGCTTTAAAGAGTGCTATTCCTGGTGCAGCTGGTATCGTTGGTGCAATCGTATTTACTTATTGGTTCTCAAGAGAATATGGCTTTGAAGTTCCAGAAGTAAAGACAGTAGTTGCAATGACTGCTACACTTACTTTACTAGTCGTTATGTGTAGAGCATGTTTACCTTTTAACAAGAAAAAAGTGGTTTTGTGTATTCTTATGTGGGTTGTTTCAATCGCATGTATTCTAACATCAATGAAAGGTAAAACAATTGGAATTCCTAAAACTAAAATCAAATTTGATTTTGAATATGAAAGCCTAAAATGGGATACCGTTAGAATCGTTGATAAAGCTACTGGTGAAGTAAATCCAGTTAATGTAAATATAACGGAACAAGGTTATATATTGTTGGATGGTGAAACAATTTTAGTCGATGGAAAAGAATATAAAATTGAAAGAGCTTCTAATGCTACCGCAACTTGGCTTGCCTTCAGTATGGTTGTTGTTTCAATAACTTTGATGTTAGGAGTAGAACTTTTAATTAAAAATATTGAATTAAAGCAAGAAAGAATGAAACATAAAGAATTTGAGAAAATAAAAGAAAAGAAAAAGAATCCTCAAGTTTTAAAAATTAAATATTAAACGATAGTGGTATCTAAAAAGGTACCACTTTTTGTTTGCCAAAATAATAGCCTTTGTTTTGATACAAATGAAAAAGTTTATTTGCCTACACTAAAGTAGAAATGATGAATAAAATAAAGTGTACCATTGAAGAGGTGAAAATGTGAAAAAATTAGAAATGAAGAATGTAAGTAAGACATTTTATACTGAAATAGGAGCACTTGATGTATTAGAAGATATAACCTTTAATTTAAATGAAGGAGAAATAATTGCAATTGTTGGACCGAGTGGTTCGGGTAAATCAACACTACTAAACATAATATCTAAATTGATTGAACCAACTGAGGGGGAAATCTATGTTGATGGTGAAATAGGCTACATGTTTCAACGCGATCATTTATTTAATTGGCGGACAGTTTGGAAAAATATAATGCTAGGATTGGAAATAAAAAAAGAAAAAAATCAGGAAAATATCGATAAGACAAAAGAGTTATTAACTAAATATGGATTAATAGATTTTATAAATAGTTACCCTCAAGAACTATCAGGTGGGATGAGACAACGCATAGCTTTAATTAGAACACTAGCTACTAATCCTCAAGTGTTGTTACTAGATGAACCATTTTCAGCATTAGATTATCAAACTAGAATAAATGTCAGTGAAGATATTTTTAAAATGATAAAAGATTCTAATGTTTCTGCAATACTAGTTACCCATGACATTTCAGAAGCAATTGCTATGGCAGATCGAGTAATAGTTTTATCACATCGACCAGCAAAGTTGAAAAAAATAATTGACATTAAAACCGATTCACCTGATAATACGCCATTTAATAAAAGGCTATCTAGTGAATTTAGAAAGTATTTTGATGAAATATGGGGGCTTTTAAATGAATAATCCATTTCTAAAACGACGAAGAAAAGAAGCAATCAAAGTATTAATTGCCCAAATAGTTATTTTAGTTTTATTTGTAGGGTTATGGGAATTATTATCTTCACTTGAAATAATTGATGCCTTCTTATTTAGTAAACCTAGTAGAATTGTGAAATTATTAAAAACTTATATTGTTACGAAAACAATATATAAACATATTGGCATATCATTACTTGAAACATTATTGGGATTAGTTATTGGAACCCTAGCGGGTTTACTTATCGCAATTATTCTTTGGTGGAATAAAATAATAGCTAAAATAATGGAACCATTTTTAGTAGTATTAAATGCTTTGCCTAAAACAGCTCTTGCGCCAATCATTATAATTTGGATGGGAACCGGCATAAAGGGAATCACTGCGGTGGCGGTTTCAATATCATTAGTGTTAACAATTATTTCAGCATACAATTATTTTATTCAAGTAGAAGAAGAAAAAATAAAAATGCTACAAAGTTTTAATGCAACTAAATTACAAATATTATTTAAATTAGTTATTCCTGCTAATCTAGCCAATATAATAAGTTTAATTAAAATAAATATTGGTATGAGTTGGGTAGGCGTTATTGTTGGTGAATTCATTGTTTCAAGGTATGGAATTGGCTATTTAATAATGTATGGTTCACAAGTGTTTAACATGGATTTAGTTATGATGGGTGTCATTGTCTTAGCTATAATTTCATTTGTGATGTATGAAGTAGTCAATATAATTGAAAAAAATATAAAAAGAAAGAGGAATTAATTTGAAAAAAATATTTTGTGCGTTAGCAATTTTATTGGTAGGTTTTACAACTACTAGTTGTAGAAAAACCAAATATAAGAAGATAAAACTTGTTGAGGTAGCTCGTTCGATATTCTACGCTCCTCAATATGCCGCAATAACCAAAGGTTATTTTAAAGAAGAAGGTCTTGAAATTGATTTAATTAATGCTAATGGAGCGGATAAAGTTACCGCCGCATTATTATCAAATGATGCGCAAATTGGTTTGCAAGGTCCCGAACCTACCATTTATTTATATAAAAATAATAAAAGTAATTATCTGATTAATTTTGCTCAATTAACGAGAACCGATGGAAGTTTTATTTTTGGAAGAATTCCTATTGAAAACTTTACTTTAGCAGACTTAAAAGGTAAAAGCATCTTAGGTGGTAGAAAAGGTGGCGTACCAGAAATGACTCTTGAGTATGTCTTAAAACAAGCAGGATTAAACGTTGGACAAGATGATGATACCAAAGATGTAAATGTTCGTACTGATGTTGCTTTTGCGGCATTAACGGGATCATTCTTAGAAGGAGAAGGCGATTTTGTAAGTTTATTTGAACCAACAGCTACAACTTTAATCAATCAAAAGAAAGCCTATCTTTTAGCCGCAACAGCTGAATATGCAGGAGAAATTACTTATACAGCATACTCAACTACTTTGGATTACTATAACAACAATAAAGAGGTTCTTGAAAAATTCACAAGAGCTTTATATAAAGGACAAAAGTTTGTTGAAAATGCTACCGATAAAGAAATTGCGGAAACTGTACAACCATTCTTTACTGATATAAACCTAGATGTCTTAATTGAAGTAGTTAATAGGTATCGTTCAATAAATGCATGGTGTAAGACCCCGATGTTTTCAAAAGAAGGCTTTAATCGTTTACAAGATATTATGATTGAAGCAAAAGAGTTAGATAGTAAAGTCGAATTTAACGATTTAGTAAGACTTGATATTGCGGAAAAAGTCATAAAAGACGAAAAATAAAAGAATAGTATACTTTTTTTCTTGTAATTCTAAAAAAAATGTGATATAATAAACTGAAAATATAGGACTAATGGTTTGGTGTATGGGAAAAGAATATATTCTAACAATTGATCAAGGTACAACAAGTACAAGGGCAATAATATTTGATAATAAAGCTAATGTTATTGCGGAAAATCAAATTGAGTTTTCTCAAATATGTCCCCATAATGGTTGGGTTGAACACAATCCCGAAGAAATATGGGAATTAACTTATCAAACAATTAAAAACGTTATTTATACAAGCAACCTAGATTTAAATAAACTCAAAGCTATTGGAATTACTAATCAACGAGAAACAACAGTGATATGGGACAAAACTACTGGAAAGCCAGTCTATAATGCGATAGTATGGCAATCACGACAATCCCAATCTATTTGTGAAGATTTAATTAATCGTGGACTTAGCGATATCTTTAGGAAAAAAACGGGTTTGATTATTAATCCGTATTTTTCTGCTAGTAAGATTAAATGGATATTTGATAACGTTGATAATGTTAAAGAAAAAGCTGAAGAAGGAAAATTGTTGTTTGGAACCATAGATACCTATTTATTATGGAAGCTTACAAATGGCAAGGTTCATGCTACCGATTATAGTAATGCTTCTAGAACTTTGATCTATAATATTAATGAGTTAAAATGGGATGATGAATTATTAGGATATTTTGGTATTCCTAAAAACATTTTACCTGAAGTATTACCAAGTAGCCATATATTTGGTTATGCGACTGGTTTAACTAGTATCGATAAAAGATTTAGCCAAATACCGATTGCCTCAATCGTAGGGGACCAACAAGCATCATTATTTGGACAATGTTGTTTTGAACCAGGAGATTGCAAAAGTACTTATGGGACTGGTTGTTTTATCTTAATGAATACTGGTGAAAAACCAATAACTTCCAATTATGGATTACTTACAACTATTGCTTGGGGCTTAAATGGTAAAATAGAATATGCATTAGAAGGTTCGGTTTTTGTTGCAGGGTCAGCAATTCAGTGGTTGCGTGATCAACTAGAATTTTTCGAAAAATCTTCTGATTGTGAAAAATCAGTAAAAAGTAACAATCCAAGTAATGGCGTTTATATAGTTCCGGCTTTTGTTGGTCTTGGAACCCCTTATTGGGATAACGATGCAAGAGGTGCAATTTTTGGAATCACTAGAGCAACTACTAAAGATAATATTGTTGCCGCAACCATTGAATCAATCGCTTATCAAGCTCGTGATGTGATGGATGCCATGAAAAAAGAATCACAAAATGAAATTCAATATTTAGGTGTTGATGGTGGAGCCAGTGTAAATGATTATATGATGCAATTCCAAGCCGATTTATTAAATGCTAAATTAATTAGACCTACTTGTTTTGAAACAACAGCTTTAGGTGCAACATATTTTGCGGGACTCGCAACAGGAGTATTTAAGTCAAAAGATGAAATAAAAAAATTACATCAAGTTGAACAAATATTTATGAGCCGCATTGATGATGAAATGCGAGACAAATTAATCAAAGGTTGGAAAAAAGCAGTTGATGCTACTTTAAAATTCAAATAAAAAACAAAAAAAATAATATATTATAATGGAGGAAAATTATGGGACTTTTTAGACAATTATTAAAGGTAATAGAATGGAAGGATGATTCAACCGATCAGATAGTATATCGTTATCCGATGACTGATCGTGATGAAATCATGAATGGATGTCAATTAGTAGTACGTCCATCTCAAGTTGCTATTTTAGTAGCAAGCGGTCAAGTTGCCGATGTTTATGGTGAAGGTTTACACAAACTAACAACTAACAATATGCCAATTCTTACAAAATTATTAAGTTGGAAGTATGGATTTGACTCACCATTTAAAGCTGAAGTTTACTATGTAAATGTTAAACAATTCATTAACTTAAAATGGGGAACTTCTAGTAAAGTTAGCTTAAGAGATGCTGACTTTGGTATCGTACGTTTAGGCGCAAGAGGTACATATAGTTTCAGAGTTAAAGATGCTGCTCAATTTATGCGTGAAGTATTTGGTACAAATCGTGACTATGGTACTGAAAGCTTAAAAGAATATTTCAAGAGTATGATTGTTACAAGTTTCTCTGATGCATTAGGTGAATCAAAGATTCCTGCTCTTGACATTCCATCAAAATATCGTGAATTAAGCGATATCGTTAAAAATGAAGCACAAAAAGACTTTAATGCTTTAGGTGTTGAAATTGTTAGCTTATTTGTAGAAAACGTTTCTTTACCAGAAGAAGTAGAAAAAGCTATCGACCAAAGATCATCTCTTGGTGCTATGAGTGGTAAATTAAACGAATTTACTCAATATCAAACTGCTCAAGCTATTAGAGATGCCGCAAACAACCCTAATGGTGGAGCTGGAATCGCTGGTATGGGTGTTGGCTTTGGTGCTGGTATGGCAATGAGTCAAGCAATGAATCAATCAGCTTATCAACAACCTCAACAACAAGCTGGTTCTCCAATGACAACTTGTGCAAGTTGTGGACAACCAATGAATGCAGGTGCAAAATTCTGCCCTAATTGTGGTAAACCTGCTGCTCAAACAAAATTCTGTCAAAACTGTGGAGCCCAAGTAAGTGCAGGTGCAAAATTCTGCCCTAATTGTGGTAAACAAATATAATTATCAATATTGAATAGTAATAGGATTTTATATGAATAATAGTAATTTAAAAACCGCAGACGATTTTAAATGTCCTGGTTGCGGGGCCCCAATTTCCTATGATCCCGCAACCGGCGGACTTCATTGTGAATATTGTGGCTATGAGGAAAATATAAACAAAGAAACAAGCGATATCGAAAACGATTTTGTTGAAGGACAAAATGAAGATAACAATTGGACAGCGGAAACAAAGATAATTCACTGTGATAACTGTGGTGCTGATAATGTACTTAATGTAGGTGAAATGTCTGTAACTTGCCCATTCTGTGGTTCAAATCACACAATTATGACTAATCAAGTTACAGGAATTAAACCACATCGTATTATTCCTTTTCAAATTCCTAGTCAAAATGTTAAAGATGCTTATCGTAAGTGGCTTCGTAAAAAAATATTTGTTCCTCGTAAGGTAAAAAAACAAATTCCTAATATTAAACTTAATGGCGTTTATTTACCAATATGGACATTTGATAGTAATGCTAGTAGTTCTTATGACGGAAAACTTGGTAAATATTATACAAGAACCGTTGGTAGCGGTAAAAATCGACGTACTGTTACAGAAATTAGATACTTTTGTATTTCAGGTAATAAAAGTTTATTCTTCGATGACTTTATTGTAAATGCCGGAACCAAAATTTCTCAACAAGAAATGAATGCTATTGCACCATTTGATACAAATAATTCATTTGTATATGAAAAGGAATTTATGGCAGGTTTTAGTTCTGAACATTATTCAGTTAGACTTAATGATGGTTGGAACATTGCAAAAGGTAACATGGATGAATCTATGAAACGCGCAATTCTAAATGATTATCACTACGATGTTGTAGCATATTTAAACGTTACTACAAACTATACTGATATCAAATACAAATATGTTTTAATACCAGTATGGATTGGCGTTTATACATACAAGAATAAAACTTATCGTTTTATTGCAAATGGTGTTACAGGTAGATTTACTGGTAAAGCTCCTGTATCTGTATTAAAGGTACTATTATTTGTTGCAATAATTCTAGCAATAGTGATTTTACTTTTTGTATTGACACAGTCTGCAGATGCATAAGATAGGATTTATTAATCCTATCTTTTTTCTTGATAATTATAAAAAAATAATCTAGTAAATTATATAAAGGAAAAAGACAATGGATAAAAAAGCGATTGAATTGATAAAAGAAGCCCTAATTGAAGATGGTGTAGATAACGACATAACTACCCTTAATTTAGTTAGTAAAGATAAAATGTTAACCGGAAGCTTTATTGTTAAAGCAACGGGAGTAGTATCGGGAATTGATGTTGCAAAAGAAGTATTTAAACAAATTAATCCCCGTATAAAGATGGAAATTTTAAAAGCCAATGGTACTTTTGTTAACCGTGGTGATGTCATTGCAACAATTGAAGGTCCAATGCGTGACATACTAAGAGGCGAAAGAGTTGCGCTTAACTTCTTACAACGGATGAGTGGTATTGCCGCAACAACCGCTAAATTTGTTCAAGAACTTGCGGGGACAAATTGTAAAATTTTAGATACTCGTAAAACTGCTCCCTTATTAAGAGTCTTTGAAAGACAAGCTGTTAGAGATGGTGGCGGTGAAAATCATCGTTTCAACTTATCTGATCGTGTTCTAATCAAAGATAATCATATTGCCGCAAGCGGTTCAATTCAAGATGCTGTCAGCATTCTTAGAAAAGCCGTTGGTAGGGGAATGATTATTGAAGTAGAAGTAGAAACTTTAGATGAATTTATGGAAGCATTAAATACATCGGCCGATGTAATTATGCTAGATAATATGAGTAATGAAGTTATGAAAAAGTGTGTTGAACTAAATGAAGGTAAGAAAAAACTTGAAGCAAGTGGAAATATGGAACTAAAAAAGGTTCGCAGTGTTGCCCTTTTAGGAGTAGATTATATTTCCGTAGGTAGTTTAACGCATTCTTACAAAGCGCTTGACATTAGTTTAAAGTTTCGTAAAAGTAATTTTAGATAAATAATAACAATATATGGCTAGTTTTATAGTCATATATTGTTACTAATTGTTAATAAATTGAAAAAATAATATATATTTGGTATAATATCTTTGTTGCCGTCATAGCTCAGTAGGTAGAGCAGCTAACTCGTAATTAGCAGGTCACAAGTTCAATTCTTGTTGTCGGCACCATTAAAAAAGATTATATGCCCACCTAAGGTGAGCATTTTTATATGAAGGCGGTGTTAAAAAATGGATTGGTTGGTATTTGCCTTATTAGGAGCCTTTTTCACAACAATGGCAGCAATTCTTATAAAATCAGGTGTAAAATACATTAATACTAATTTTCTACTAGCTTATCGAACTTTGATTATCATCGTATTTTCGGTTGTGGCTTGTTCAATAACTGGAAATATTGATGATATTGACAAAATAGATCAAGTAGGTTTGCTTTATTTAGGCCTTTCAGGTGTTGCGACAGGCGCATCTTGGCTATGTTATTACAAAGCATTACAACTAAGCACTTTTAATAAAGTAGCACCATTTGATAAATCTAGTTTTGTTTTGACTAACCTATTATTCTTGATTTTCTTCTTTGATGTTACAACTAAAGGTGGAGATCCAATTACTATAATAATGCTAATTTTATCAACAATTTTGATGTTAGTAGGAACCATCTTTATGACAGGTAAAGAAAAGATTAATGGTTCAACTGATAAAAAATGGCTAGTGTACGCCATCTTAAGTGCAGTATTTGCTTCGATAGTATCTATACTCGTAAAAGCAGGACTAAAGACGGTTCCAAGTGATTTAGGAGTTTTTGTAAGAGCAATTGTCATATTTGTGATTATGGTATTATTAGTATTTTTCAGAAAAGACTATCAAAACATTAAGCAAACACCTCCTAAAACCTGGATTTTCCTAACTCTTTCTGCTCTAGCAACTAGTGGGGCCTGGTTATGTGTAGATGAAGCATTAGGAAATGAATATGCCAACCCGGTGGTTGTTACTTCCATTGGTATGTTATCAATCTTACTATCAATGGTACTATCATTCTTATTATTTAAAGAAAAATTTACCAAGAAGTCACTACTAGGAGTATTATTACTAACTATTGGTATAGTTGCCATCATAATATTTGGAATATAAAATAAAGGGAGATAACAATGATACAACTTGGAAATAACTGGGATAACATTTTAAAAGATGAATTTCAAAAAGAATATTATTTAAATTTACGTAAATTTTTAAAAGAAGAATATGAAAACTACCGTATATTTCCATCAATGTATGATATTTTTAATGCATTAAAATATACCGATTACAACGATGTAAAAGTAGTAATTATCGGTCAAGACCCTTATCACGAAATCGGTCAAGCTCATGGATTATGTTTTTCTGTTCAAGATGGGGTAGCATTTCCCCCATCATTACAAAATATTTTTAAAGAACTAAATGCTGATCTAGGTATTCCAATGCCTAAAAGTGGCAACCTAACTAAATGGGCAAAACAAGGTGTACTTTTATTAAACACCGTTTTAACTGTTAGGGAGCACTATGCAAATAGTCATAAAAATAAAGGTTGGGAGACATTTACCAACGCCGTAATCGAAAAACTAAATGAAAGAGAAGACCCAATAATCTTTTTATTATGGGGAAATGACGCAAAAAGAAAAAAAGAGTTAATAACCAATAAACAACATATTGTTTTAACGGCTGCACATCCAAGTCCTCTTTCGGCTTATAATGGCTTTTTTGGATGTCACCATTTTTCAAAAACTAATCAACTACTAATCAATATGGGAAAAGAGCCGATTGATTGGTCACTATAATATAGAAAGTAGAATAAAAGCAATGGAAGAAAATATTATCGTAAAACTATTAAATGATAAAGATTTGGGAACCAGTAGACTATTAACACGTGAAGAAGAACAAGAAATATTTTCACTATATGCCAAAGATAAAAGTTTACGTGAAGATGTTCAAACTATAATGATAAATGCTAATCAAAAACTTGTTTATAGTATTGCTAGAAAATATCGCCCATTTATGAATGCTTCATATGATGATATTGTTCAACTTGGTAGAATTGGCTTATCAAAAGCAGTCGATAAATATGATTTATCAAAAAATACTAAATTTGCAACTTACGCAACTTATTGGATTAAACAAAGCATTGATAAAGGATTACAATCAATTAATGCGGACATAAATGAACCAATTAAAGTAGCTAATTTACGTAACCATTTCTATAGTACTGAAGAAGAAATGGAAGCAAGTTTGAAAAGAAAAGTAACTTTTAATGAAGTAGCAAATAAAATGGGAATGAATCCTACAGAACTTAAACTTCTTTTTGATTTATCTAATGTGGCATCACTTGATGAAACTGTCGATGATGACCGTGAAATATCAGCTATTGAAAAAATAAAAGATAGTAATAGTACTCCTCAAGAGTTTGTTCTTGAAGATGAAAAACGCCATCTAATAAATGACGCAATGGAAAGACTGTCGCCTAGAGAACAAGAAATTATCAAATATCGCTATAATTCCGAAGATGGTGTTTTACATAGTTTTGCGGAAGTAGCCGAAAAACTAGGAATATCACGTCAACGTGTTCAAAAAATTGAACAAAAAGCTATTAAAGAAATGAAAGAATATATTAAAAATTGTGAAAAATAGAAAGGAATTGTAATGCAACCATTAGGATTAACCATTAAAGATAATGAAGCATATTTGAATGGTCATAAAATAACTGACTTAGCTAAAGAATACCAAACACCATTATATGTTATGGATGAAACAACTATTAAAAATGCAATAACGACCTATCAAGAAAATATGAAAAGTGATAAATATCGTTTTGATTTGGTATATGCTTCAAAAGCTTTTCTAACTCTTGAATTTGTCAAATATATTGATGCTTTACAACTTCATATTGATGCGGTGAGCTTAGGTGATTTGTACGTAATTCAAAAAAGTGGTATGTCACTAAATAAAGTTGTTTTTCATGGCAATAATAAATCTAATGAAGAAATTGAATTTGCAATTAAAAATAACATTGGTTATTTAGTTATTGATAATATGAATGAATTAGAAAAAGTTATAACTATCTCAAATAAATTACAAAAAGCAATAACTTGTCTAATAAGAGTTAATCCTGGTATTGATGCACATACTCATAAATATATTCAAACCGCCTTGTTTACTTCTAAGTTTGGTGAAAGCATTTATGATAAACCAAGAATTGATGAAATGTTAAAGCTAGTTAAAAGCAGTAAATATGTAAATCTATGTGGCTTTCATGCCCATATTGGATCGCAAATTCATGAAACTGCTGCCTTCCAACTAGAAGTAGAGAAAATGATTGACTTTCAAAATGAAATTAACCAAGAACATAAATTACATTTACAAACTTTAAATCTTGGTGGTGGTTTTGGTATTAAATATGAAAAAGATGAAAGAAATCTTTCAATTGAGGAAATGTCATCATCATTAAAAAAATATATTGAGGAAAAACTAGTTGATTCTAATAGTGAAATTAACCACATTATGATTGAACCAGGTAGATCAATTGTTGGAAGAGCAGGAATAACCTTATATACTTGTTCTTATATTAAACAAACTTTTGGCAAGAAGAATTATGTATTTATCGATGGCGGTATGACAGATAATATAAGACCTGCCCTATATGGTGCAACTTATGAATGTGATATTGCTAATAAGATGAATGCACCTAAAGAAGTGTTAGTAGATGTTGCGGGAAAATGTTGTGAATCGGGTGATATCATAAGAAAAGATGTTTTAATTCCTAATGTTGAATCTGGTGATATAATGCTAGTGTACGCAACAGGTGCCTATAATTATTCAATGTTTTCCAATTATAACAACATGCTAAAACCGGCGGTTATTCTGGTTGGTAGTAATGTAAAAGTAATTAGTAGAAGAGAAACTCTTGAAGATTTATGTAAATTATTTTAAAATATCATACAAAAAATTGACATAAATCATTATATTTGGTATAATATTAATGTAAATAATAAAACACATTGTGCGGAGGACGTATTATGACAAAAGCAGAAGCATTAAAAATATGGCTACATGAATTTGGTGATGTTGAATATGCTCATGATTTTACAGGACGAAAAATTAAAAGAGATGACTATGAAGTAGAAAACCAAGTTGGTTGGGTAGTAAGTCATGTCTTTCCTACAGAATTAGGTGGTCCTAATAATGAAGGTAACATTATTATTTTAAACCATAATACTGCATATGAAAAAGCTAACAACTATCCTGAATTTGAAGTAGTTGGTGTTAGATATTTAATTTGTCATGATGAAAGAGACGACTTCTATTACATTGAAAAAATAATTGAAGATTAATGATAAAAAATAAAAAGCAATATACTTCAATATATTGCTTTTTATTCAAATATATAAACGATTAATAGAGGAGAAGAAAAAGATTTTAACCAAGTTAAACACTGTGGTTTAAACCTTACAGAAATAGTATTAACGATAATTTATCTTTTATACATAATTTGAGGAAAAAATATGAGAATAATTGCAGGAAAATATAGAAGCAGAAAATTAATTACATTAGAAGGTCTTGCAACAAGACCAACTTTAGATCAAACTAAAGAAGCAATATTTAGTAGTCTTGGTGGTTATATAAACGATTTTGTAATTCTAGATGTATTTGGTGGTAGTGGTGCTCTTTCACTAGAATCAATTAGTAGAGGTGCCAAGGAAGCTTATATAATAGATTCTAATCCTGATGCTGTAAAAATCATCAAAAAGAATGCCGAGAACTTAGGTGTAGGTCAAGAATTACACGTATATCTTGGCGATTACAAAAAGATTTTAGAGCGTTTGAATAACAAAAAATTTGATATTGTTTTTTTAGATCCCCCTTTTAGAATGAAGGTCATTGATGAATTATGCCAATACTTAATTGAAAATGATATGATAAGTGATGGTGGATATATTGTTGCGGAATATCCTAAAGAAGATATTGTTGAACAAGATTATGAAGGATATCGAATTAAAATGTGTAAAAGATATGCAAGTAGTGAAATATTAATATTAGAAAAGGATGATGAAACATGCGAATAGGTCTATATCCTGGAACTTTTGATCCAATTACTAATGGTCACCTAGATATAATAAAAAGAGGTTCAACTTTATTTGATAAACTTTATATCTTGGTTGCTAATAATATCAACAAAAAAACAATGTTTACTGTTGAAGAAAGAATGAATATGATAAAAGAAGCTACAAAAGATATTGATAATATTGAAGTAGTTACTAGTGATTTATTAACAGTAGAATATGCAAAATCAATAAATGCTGTGGCAATGGTTAGAGGACTAAGAATGGTCAGTGATTTTGAATATGAATTACAGATGGCAACTTTAAATAGATGTATTGATCACAATGTTGAAACAATCTTTATTATGAGTTCACATCAATATTCTTTTTTATCTTCAAGTAGTGTTAAAGAAATCGCTAGATTTGATGGTGATATTTCTTCATTTGTTCCTAAAAATGTTGAAATTGCCCTAAAAAACAAACTAAAATAAGGCGTTTGCCTTATTTTTTTGGTATAAGAAGAATTTGGTTAGGATATAACATATCATTACTTAAAGTATTGTAACTTTTTAGTTCAGCTACTGATAGATTATATTTCTTGGCAATATTATACAAAGAATCGCCTGATTTAACTTTGTAATAGTCGTAACTTGGTGGAGTATAATTAACATTCTCATAATTTGCAATTGCTTTTACAACTGCCTCTGCTAAGTTTGGCCAATCATTTAATAACCTTTTTGTATCATCATCATTATTGGCAAAGCCATATTCAATAATCATTGATGTTGTAGGTTTAGTATTTCGCAAAATAAAGTAGAAGTCATTACCTGATTTCCCAATACGTTGATAAACGTTTCTGATTGGTAAGCCTTCAGCTTTTAAATTGTTTGCTATACTATTAGGGAGGGTATTTTTACTTTTTACTGAGTAGATTACTTCGCCACCACCTGATCCTGCATTATTGACATGATTTGATATTAGAATATCGCCAGTGCTTGCGCCAAGTTGATCAATTCGGTTAAGCCTATCATTAGGAGTTAGGGTTTCATCATCTAATCTAGTTCTTTTTGAGGGAATTCCTAATTCATCAAACCTACGTTTTTGATAATCACTAATTTTTTTTGTCATATCTTTTTCTTTAAAATAGGAATTGCTGCCACCACCGGGATCCCAACCACCATGGCCAGCATCTATTATTACCATAAATATCACCATGATATATTATGACTCTTAGTAACAAAATATGCACATTTACAAGCTAAATTACTTTACAAAATATCTGAAATAGTGTATAATACTAATGCTATTAAAAAGATTGTCTATTATGTCCCAGTAGCTCAGTTGGATAGAGCAACGGCCTTCTAAGCCGTGTGTCGCACGTTCGAATCGTGTCTGGGACGCCATTTTAATAGCATGAATTTAGTTCGTATAAAAATACGAACTTTTTCTTTTTTTATATCAATATAGCAAAATATTGATTAAAATAGGGCAAAAATTGCTTCTACAAGCGATTGAAAAAGAAATTTGTCAATAAAGTATCAGTCAACTTATTAAATTTGACATAGCTTGATATAAATGCTATAATTAACAAAAAAGAAAGAGGAGACCTTATGAGTAAAAGAAATATCTTATTTTTAGTAGCAAATATATTAGGTGGCACATTTTTTATTTACTTTATATTAAGATTGAATAGTATTATTAAAAAATCAATCTTTGTACGTGATTTTTATTGTTTAAGTGATGGAGATTATGTAATCTATATATTAATATTATGTTGTGTTATTTTACTTGCGAATATTTTTATCTTTTTGATTACCAAAGATGAAAATAATTAAAATAGGGATTTAATATGAAAAACAAAAAACATCAAAAATTATATGATCATTACAAAGAAGTATTTGGGCAAGAACCAATCTTCAGTTTACAACTTAAAAAGAATGTATTACCTAACGATATGAAACCCATTACAACTTTTGTTTTTAAACCAACTGAGGAAATGCCTTTTTGGAAGTTATGTACAATAGGTGCGAGTGATTATTTAATGCCCGAACGTGATATAGGTTGGGGTAGAAAAGCTAATCGTCGTAATGAATATGTAATGTTTATTTCTAAAGAAGTAGAAATTAGTGAATCTACTACGGAATGGCTTTCTTTAAACTCACTACTTTGGGCTACTGCTGAATATGCTTTTAATGAAAAAGATAACTTAACCGTTTCTGATACAATAGATATGGGGCTTGTTGGTAAGTATTGTGGAACCGTCTTATTACTACCAGAGATTTTAAAAACACCGAAAATTGTAAAGTGTTATATTTCTGAGCATAAATACATAAGCATTTTTCAAGTAATGCCAATAACAAAAGAACAACTTTCACAAAAACTTCGTAAAAAAGCAAATGGTGTATACTGGCTTATGGAAGAATTTTATACCCATGATGATGATTATAAACTTATTTCATCAAAGCCATTTACAACCCTTTAGATTAGAAATATTTTTGAATTTAATGTTATATGAAAATAATTCGTTAAAAGTCGAACTATTTTCTTTTTTTATATTATTATATAGGAAAAAATTAATTGTAAAAATTATTTAAGAAAGCCTATACTTTTGATTTACAAAATTTGTTAGGCAAAAATAACTTATTTAACTTGCAAAAAACGATTAATTTTGATATAATAAACAAGAGCGATTTGTAAATATAAATATTTTTACAATCATAATTTAAATTGGAGGTAAATATGGCTCATTTAAGTGCAGCTGCTGTAAAGCAAATTGAAGAAATTATTGCAAGATACACAAACGAAAATACACCACTTATGATGATTTTAAGTGATGTACAACGTGAGTATGGTTACATCCCACTAGACGTACAAGAATTAATTTCTGAAAAAACAGGTATTCCTGTTGCGGAAATCTATGGTGTAGTAACATTCTACTCATTCTTTTCATTAAAACCTAAAGGAAAATACGTTATTGGTGTTTGTTTAGGTACTGCTTGTTATGTTAAAGGTTCACAACAAGTAATCGACAAATTTGGTGAATTACTAAATATCAAACCAGGAGAAACAACAGACGATGGCTTATTTACACTTGATGCATTACGTTGCATAGGTGCTTGCGGTATTGCTCCTGCCATTTCAATTAATGGTAAAGTATATCCAAAAGTTGCCGTAAACCAAGTAGCAAGTATTATTGAAGAATATCGTCAACTAGGAGGTGCAGAATAATGATTAGAAGTGAAAAAGAATTAACTACTAAAATTGCTGATTGCACAACTAGTTTTGATGCAAAATTTGCTGGCACAAATGGCAAACGTGCAATTGTTATTTGTGGTGGAACAGGTTGTTTATCAAGTAACTCAGCAAGTATTCTTGCAAAATTCGAAGAAGCTATTATGGCTCATGATTTAAGTGACAAAGTTACTGTTAACAAAGTAGGTTGCTTTGGCTTTTGTTCACAAGGTCCTTTCGTAAAAATTTTCCCTGAAGACACTCTATATCATGGTGTTAAGGTTGAAGATGTAGAAGAAATTGTTAATACTGATTTAATAAATCATCAAATTGTGGAAAGACTACTATATGTAGATCCTATGACAAAAGAAAAAATTCAAAAACAAGATGAAATTAACTTCTACAAAAAACAAAAACGTGTTGCTTTACATGGATGTGGTTTAATTAATCCTGAAAATCTTGATGAAGCATTAGGCTATGGAGCATATAAAGGTTTACAAAGAGCCTTACATATGACTCAACAAGAAGTAGTAGACGAAGTATTAAAATCAGGACTTCGTGGCCGTGGTGGAGGAGGTTTCCCTACTGGTCGTAAATGGCAATTTGCTTTAAACCAAAATAATCCTGAAAAATATGTAGTATGTAATGGTGATGAAGGTGACCCAGGTGCTTTCATGGACCGTTCAATCTTAGAAGGTAATCCACTTGCCGTAATTGAAGGTATGGTTATAGCTGGTTATGCAATCGGTGCTCAAAATGGTTACTTCTATGTACGTGCTGAATATCCAATTGCTGTTGAAAGATTACAAATTGCAATCAACAAAGCAAGAAAAATGGGATTATTAGGTAAAAATATTTTAGGAACTGATTTCTCATTTGACGTTCACATCCGTCTTGGTGCTGGTGCGTTCGTTTGTGGTGAAGAAACTGCCTTATTAAATTCAATTGAAGGTAAACGTGGTATGCCTCGTCCAAGACCTCCATTCCCAGCTGTTAAGGGTTTATGGGGTAAACCAACAATTGTTAATAACGTTGAAACTTTAGCTTGCGTTCCTTATATCTTAAGAGAAGGTGCTGAAAAATTCGCAGAAGTAGGTACTGAAAAATCTAAAGGTACAAAAGTATTCGCATTAGGTGGTAAAGTAAATAACGTAGGTCTAGTTGAAGTTCCTATGGGTACTACTCTTCGTGAATTAATTTACGATATCGGTGGTGGTATTCCTAATGGTAAAAAATTCAAAGCTATTCAAACTGGTGGTCCATCAGGTGGATGCTTAACTGAAAAAGATTTAGATGCTCCAATTGATTACGATAACTTAGTAGCAAAAGGTTCAATGATGGGTTCTGGTGGTGCCATCGTTATGGACGAAGACAACTGTATGGTTGACGTTGCAAAATTCTATATGGAATTCATTTGTGATGAATCATGTGGTAAATGTTCTCCATGCCGTATTGGTACAAAACGTATGTTAGAAATCTTAAATAAGATTACTGCTGGTAAAGGAACATTAGAAGATTTAGATGAATTAGAAGAACTTGCAACAACAGTTACTCAAAATTCATTATGTGCATTAGGACAAACTGCAGCAAACCCAATTGTTTCAACAATGAAACAATTTAGAGAAGAATATATTGCCCATGTAGTTGACAAGAAATGTCCTGCTCATGTATGTAAGAACTTAATGCAATATTACATTATGCCTGAAGCTTGTAAGAAGTGTTCTAAGTGTGCAAGAAATTGCCCAGTAAATGCTATCTCAGGTGTACCTGGTAAAGAACCTTATGTAATTGATCAATCTAAATGTATTAAATGTGGCTTATGTATGTCTGCATGTCCATTTAAAGCAATTATTAAGAAATAGGAGACCGATATTATGGCAAAAATTAATATAAAAATCGAAGGCCAATCTTATCAAGTTGAAGAAGGCTTAACAATTTTAGAAGCAGCTAAAGAATGTGGATATGAAATTCCATCTTTATGTGCTTATAATCATGGTGAATGTAGTTTAGCTTCTTGTCGTGTTTGCTTAGTTGAAGCAACTGGTGCTAGAGGTCTAGTTGCATCTTGCGTATATCCTATTTCTGAAGGTATGGAAATTACTATTTCTTCACCTAAAGCTACTGCTGCAAGACGTGCTAGTGTTGAATTAATTCTTTCTAACCACTCAATGAATTGTCAACAATGTGAAAAAAATGGTCATTGTGAATTGTTATACGTAGCTCAAGTTGTTGGTGCTCGTGAAAATAAATTTGTTGGTTCAAAAACTCCAATTACAGTTGATGAAATTTCTCCATCTATTATTCGTGACACTTCAAAATGTATCTTATGTGGACGTTGCGTTAGTCGTTGTGTTGCTGCACACGGAACTGGTATTTTAGGTTTTGAAAAACGTGGTTTCTCAACAATCGTATCTCCTGCTGAAAATCGTAGTTTTGCAACAAGCCCATGTATCTTATGTGGACAATGCGTAAATGTTTGTCCTACTGGCGCATTAATGGAAAAGAGTGAAATCGATAAAGTAGACGAAGCAAGAAGAGCTGGTAAATACTTAGTTGTTCAAACTGCTCCTGCCATTCGTGCAACTCTTGGCGAAGAATTTGGTTATAAAATTGGTACTCCAGTAACTGGTCAAATGGTAGCTGCTTTAAGAAGACTTGGCTTCAATAAAGTATATGATACTAACTTTGGTGCTGACTTAACAATAATGGAAGAAGCCAATGAATTGCTTGCAAGAATTAAAGATGGTGGTGTATTACCAATGATTACATCTTGTTCTCCAGGTTGGATTAATTATGCTGAATACTATTATGGAGATCAATTAGATCATCTATCAAGTTGTAAATCACCTCACCAAATGCAAGGTGCTATTATTAAATCATACTTTGCAGAAAAGAATGGTTTAAAACCAGAAGATATTTTCGTAGTTTCAATCATGCCTTGTACCGCAAAGAAATTTGAAAAAGAACGTCCTCAATTACAAAAGAATGGCATTAAAGATGTTGATGCAGTATTAACTACTCGTGAACTTGCTAAACTAATCAAACGTAGTGGTATAAATTTTGCTAAATTACCAAACGAAGAATTTGACCAAGATTTAATGGGTGAATATACTGGTGCTGGTGTAATATTTGGTGCTACTGGTGGTGTTATGGAAGCGGCTTTAAGAACAGCTTATCATGAATTAACTGGTAAAGAATATGAAGCAGTAGAATTCACTGCTGTTCGTGGTATGCAAGGATTAAAAGAAGCTACTTTAAATATTGCTGGATCAGAAATTAAAGTTGCTGTTGCTTCAGGTATGCGTAATGCCAAAGTATTAATGGATGAAATTCGTAGTGGTAAGAGCCCATATACATTTATTGAAATTATGGGTTGCCCAGGTGGATGCGTTAACGGTGGTGGACAACCATATGTTAAACCATGCTTCTTACCTAATGAAGATAACAATATCTTAGACACATACAAAGAAAAACGTGCTCAAGCATTATATTCTGAAGATGAACGTCAAAAGGTACGTCAATCTCATAACAATAAACAAGTACAAAAATTATATAGTGATTTCCTAGGAAAACCTAATTCTCATAAAGCTCATGAATTATTACATACAACTTATGTATCTAGAGAAAGATTTCCAAAAAATAAATAACTAAATAAAATTGAATTAAAATAGCGGCATTAGCAATTAATGTCGCTTTTTTGCAATACTAAAAATTACATTGACATAATAAAATATCTTGAATAACATAAGGGGAGATATTAATATGTTGATGATTGTTACAAAACTTTTAGGTGGACTTGGTACTTTTTTATTAGCTTTTAAACTATTAACCGAAAATATTGAAAAAATAGCTAGTGATAAATTAACAAAATTATTAAAGAAGACAACTAAAAATAGGATATTAGGTGTAATTGTTGGTACTATAATTACTGCTTTACTACAAAGTTCTACCGCAACAACGGTTATGGTTGTTAGTTTTGTAAATGCAGGGGTACTTGATTTATTTCAAGCAACTTCAATCATAATGGGGGCTAACATTGGTACAACTATAACTGCTCATATTGTGGCTTTAGATAGCGTTGATATTGGTAACTATTTAGCTACTTTTGTTGGGGTTGGAATGATTTTAAATATGATATTTGAAAAGCCCAAAATAAAGAATTTAGGAATGGCTTTAGTAGGATTTGGCTTAATCTTTATTGCTTTATATCTAATGAAAGATGCGATGGTAAGTTTACAAGATGATTATCGCTTTGTTGAACTTTTAGCCAAAATTAACAATCCTTTCATCCTATTAGTGCTTGGCGCATCAATTACAATTGCTTTACAAAGTTCAGCCGCTGTTACCACCATTTTAATTTCAATGATTGCATCAGGCATTACTATTGGTAATGGAGTATTACCTAATGCACCTCTATTTGTTATCTTAGGTAGTAACATTGGTACTTGTCTAACCGCCATTGTATCATCAGCATCCGCTTCTGTTAATGCCAAAAGAGCCGGTCTTATTCATTTATTATTCAATGTCTTTGGTAGTGTAATTTTTATGATTATTCTACTGATTTGGAAAAACTTTATCAACGACACACTTGGTAGAATGGTAAGTGATCCATCTAGCCAAATTGCAATTTTTCATACTTTATTTAATGTAATATCAACTTTAATTTTCTTACCATTTATCAGTCAATTTGTAAAGATTTCGACAATTTTAGTAAAAGATAAAGTAAATACTAAATAAATTAAAAATGAACCATAAATAAATAATAGATAACAAAGATTCCTACTATTAACAAGTAGGAACCTTTGCATTTTAGTACAATTATGGTATAATATTAGTGGAGGTAGACGATGATAGAAATAAGATATGCCTTTATTGATAAAGTAGATAAACTTGATATTAACGTATTACCTACAGAAGTTATTGATCATATAAATAGTATAAAAAATGAATCAAGAAGAAATCAATCGCTTGCTTGTTGGTCTTTATTAAATAAACTTGTATATAGTTACTATAATAAAAACCTATGTGATGTACCATTTAGATATCAAGAAAATGGTAAACCGCTATTTGATGATTTTTTTGTTTCCCTTGCACATAGCCATAACATTGTTTGTTGTGCTCTAGCCTGCGAAGAAGTGGGAATTGATGTTGAAAGGGTGCGCATACTTGAGCATTTTGAGAACTTAGTTGATAAAATGTGTTATAATAAGGGTGAAATAAGTGTAAAAGAGTTTATTTCTTATTTTGTAAAAAAAGAAGCCAAAATAAAAAAAAGTGGTCAAAGATTAGGATTACAACGCAACAATCTTGATTTAGACACTGATGATGTTGGCATAAAAGAAATTGTGAATAATAACTTTGAATACTATGAACTTGCTTATTACCCTAATAGAGAAGTAAATATAGAAGAAATGGAGATATAATAATGAAAAATATTAAAAGATTATTTGTTGTAATATCAATAGTACTATTAGCTTTCATTGGAACTAGTTGTGAAGAAAATTGTAGTTTTACCCCTAATCCAGGTGACTATGATCCTTCAACTTTTGACGATTTTGCCGATAATGTTTTTAAAATGCTAGTTGGTAATGATGAATTAACTTTGAATTATTACTTTGAAAATCCTGAAAATTTTGGGTTATCTCATAATGAACCAAGTTTACCTACACCTAGTGTTACAAGTGGATACAGTGTATTACTTATCAATTATATATTAGGGAAAGTAAATGGCTATAAATATGAAGATCTAAATGATGATCAAAAAATGACGTATAACCTAATTATGAACATAATTGATAACGTAAATAGTAAAACATCGGAGATGAGTTATCTTAGTAATAATTACCTAGGTTCTTACCTTGGTTATCAAGCTCAATTACCACTTTTATTATCAGAATATAAATTTAGAACTAAATTAGATGTTGATAATTATTTAAAATATTTAGATTTAGTACCTGAAACATTTCAAAAATACCTTGATTTTGAAGTTGAAAAGGCAGATCACGGTTATGGTATGAGTGATTTCGTTATTGATAAAGTTGTTCACCAATGTGAAGAGTTCATCAAAGCAGCCGGAACTGGTAACCACTTTATGATTACAACCGTAAATAAAAAAATTGATGAATGTGATTTCTTAACCGATGAAGAAAAAGAAGCATATAAGAATGCTAATATCGAAAAAGTTAATGGCCCATTAATTAGCGGTTATAAACTTGTTCAAGATGAGTTACCAAAATTAAAAGGTAGATCAACTAATGATATGGGACTTGCTTATTACTATGATTCAAAAGGTAACCCAATTGGTAAAACTTATTATGAATTAGATTTCCAAGAAACTGTTGGTTACAAAATTAGTTTAGTAGACGCTGAAAAATATGTTGATGATTTATTAAAGTATTATGAACAAGAATTAGTTAAATATCGTAACCTCTATTTAACTAATGAAGAATTTAAAGCTAATTGTGATAGTTATCAATTAATGGATAAAACTCCGGAAGAACAACTTGCTTACTATCAAACAGTTATTGGTAAATATTTCCCTAGCCTTAATTATCAACCAGAAATTGTAGTCAAATTTATTGACAAGGCAATGGAAGAACACTTTAGTCCAGCAGCCTATATGACAAGTGCCATTGATAACTTAGAAAAAGAATACATTTATCTAAATGGCTCAAGTGTTTTAACCGATGGTGTTTATAAATATAATTATTTATATACAACTTTAGCTCATGAAGGGTTACCTGGCCATTTATATCAAAATGTGTATTTCAAGAGTACCGATGCTAATCCACTGCGAAAAGTTTTAAAATCTTCAGGCTATAGTGAAGGTTGGGCAACTTATGCGGAGATATTCAGTTATGAATTCTTAAGAGGCGAATATATGGATGAATTCATTGACTACTTAATATTCCAAGATGAATATACAGGCGCAATGTATTGTAGATTAGATATGGGAATTAACTATGATGGTTGGACGCTTGAAGAAGCAGGAGCTTTCATTAAAAAGTACGTTCCTCAAGTAACAAATGAAGCAATTAAAGCAACTTATGAACAATTAATTGAAGTGCCTAATAATATGCAAACATACTTCTTTACTTACTTCAAAATAAAAGATTTAAGAACTTATGTAATGAATCTAACTTCTAGCACAAGAGAAAACTTTGACTACATTACATTCCATAAATATATTCTTGATTGTGGTCCTGCTCCACTAAGATTTGTCGAAGAATATGTAAAATCAAAATATGAATAAAATACTAATGACTTGCTAAAATAATAAAAATTTAGTATAATAATCAAGTAAAAAATATTATTAATAATTTTAAGGAGTATTAAAATGAACGCAAATTTAGAACGTTTAAGTGAAAATTCTGTAAAACTTACAGTAGAAGTAAGTGCTGAAGAATTTGATAAAGCTTTAGACTTAGCTTTTGAAAAAGTTGTAAAAGAAGTAAAGGCTGATGGTTTTAGACCTGGTAAAATGCCTAAAAATATCTTTATCCAAAGATTTGGTTGGACATCATTATATAATGAAGCAATTCAATATGCTTTTGAAGAAACATATCCTCTAGCATTACAACAAACTAAAGTATATCCAACTGCTGAACCAAAAGTAGACCTTGATTTTGCTAGTTTAGAAAAAGGTAAGAGTTTCACTTACACTGCCGAAGTTGATGTATGGCCCGAAGTTCATCTTGGCGAATACAAAGGCTTAAAAGTAAAACCTTTATCAACTAGAGTAACTAAAAAAGACGTTGAAGCTGAAATCAAACATATGCTTGAAAGTAAAGTTGAAAATGTTATTAAAGATGGACCAGCTGAAAATGGTGACACAGTCGTAATCGATTTTGAAGGATTCGTTGATGGTGTTCCATTTGAAGGTGGAAAAGCTGAAAATTATCAATTAGAACTTGGTTCAAAAGCCTTTATCCCTGGTTTTGAAGATCAACTAATTGGTGCTAAATCAGAACAAGACGTTGAAGTAAATGTTACTTTCCCTAAAGACTATCATGCAAGTCTTGCCGGAAAAGCCGCATTATTCAAAGTAAAAGTACATGAAGTAAAAGGTAAAGAATATCCTGAACTTACTGATGAATTAGTAAAAGAATTAGAAATTGAAAATGTTAATACAGTAGAAGAATATCAAAACTATGTAAAAGAAGATTTAAAGAAACGCAAGAGCGTTGCGGCTGAAAATCATCTTGTTACAGGATTAGTTGATGCAGTGTGCAAAAACTCATATGCTGATTTCCCTGAATCACTAATCAAATCTGAAGTTGAACATCAAGTAAATAATGTTGAAATGCAAGCAAAACAATATGGTATGCCTGTTGAAATGTTACTTCAATACAGTGGGGTTGCATCAATGGATGAATTCAAGAAATCTGCTGAAGAACATATTCGTAAATCATTCTTAGAAGAATTAGTACTTGAAAAGATTATGGAACTTGAAAACATCGAAGCAAGTCAAGAAGAAATCGAAAAAGAATATCAAACTCTTGCTAATGTTTCTGAAAAAGACGATGAAAAAGCTAAAAACGATAAAGTTAACGCTGTAAAGAAACAATACAAAGTTGGTCAAGTTGCATATAAAGTTAAAGCTGATAAAGTTATTGAAATCTTAAAAAAGAATGCAGTAACAAAAGAAGCTAAAGAAGAAACTAAATAATTTGTCGATTTTTCAAATTTAATATTAAACATAAAAAAGTAAAATCGCTCCATAATAATTATGGAGCGTGATTACTATATATGGGAAAAACTAAATATTGTTCGTTTTGTAACAGTGAAATAAACATTCACAATCTAGGAATAGAGGGCTTAAATGCCTGTATTTGCTTTGATTGTTTAGAATTATATCATAACTTGGTTGAATTTGAAGAACAAGAAAGATCAAATAAACACTTACGAGAAAAGATTAGTTGTAAAGATTTAACCCCCAAAAAGATCTATAATGAACTTGATTTAGAAGTAATTGGTCAAGAACATGCTAAGAAAATATTATCAGTGGCACTGTATTCGCATTATCTAAGAATAAAACACCCGGAAGCTAACCTAAATAAATCTAATATCTTAATGATTGGGCCAACGGGAGTTGGTAAAACATTGCTTGCTAAAACTATGGCCAAAATCATCAATGTCCCAATAGCTATTTGTGATGCGACCGTTTATACCCAAGCGGGTTATGTTGGTGAAGATGTTGAAAACATCTTGTTGCGACTAATCCAAAATGCAGACGGCGATATTAGACTTGCGGAAAAAGGGATTGTCTTTATTGATGAGTTTGATAAACTTGCTAGAAAAGGCGAAAATCCATCAATAACTAGAGATGTATCTGGTGAAGGTGTTCAAAATGCCTTGTTGAAGATTATCGAAGGTAATGTTGTAAATGTTCCACCACAAGGGGGAAGAAAACACCCATACCAAGAATGCTTACAAATCGATACCTCAAACATCTTGTTTATTTGTGCAGGAGCGTTTGATGGCCTTGATGGAAGAAAGAAATATAGTGTAGGGTTTGACTCTAAAATAGTTAATGAATCTGAATTAGATATTGAAAAAATTCGTAAATTTGGGATTATCCCTGAATTACTAGGTAGACTTCCGGTTATTGCTAAACTAAAAGACTTAACCAAAGAAGAGTTAAAATTGATTTTAACTAAACCTAGTAATGCCATTACTAAACAATATCAACAACTATTTGCAACTAATAATGTTGAACTTTCCTTTATGGAAGATGCAATTGATTATATTGCGGAAGTAGCCATAAAAGAAAAAACGGGTGCTAGATCACTTCGGAAAATAATTGAAGATTTGATGCTTGATACGATGTTTGAATTACCATTTAACGATGGAACTAAAAAAATTACTATACAAAAAGGACAAATAATTAAAGAAAAAAATCATTTAATAGATGCTTAAATAGTATCAGAAAGGAGCCAAAATGTTTAATCGTACTGATATTGTAGATGCTCAATTACCAGGAGTTGTGGTAAGTGATATAGTACCACTACCAAGCAATGGATTAAGAGCAGATTTTGCTATCGATAGCGACATTAAGGCATTGAAAAATGCTGAACAATATAAAAATTATGTAGTATTATTAATTCCAAATTATAGTACCCGTAATAATAAAAACGAAGTAGTACTTTATTATAATGTAGGAATTGTGGCAAAAATCATTTTAAATATGACTAGTCCCAATGGTACAAGAAGGGTAAAATTCCAAACAATTGTACGTTGCAAGATTAATAGTATTGATAATACTAGTGGTAGTTGTTTAGTTGATTTTGTAACTTTACCATCGACTAGTTCAGATACTATGAAAAATGATGCAACCTATGATTTAATAAAGAAATTCTTAACTGAAAATAATATAGATAGTGTTCTTAAAAAAGATGGTATAAACATTAATAATACTGAACTTTCATATGATGAAATATCAGATATACTTGTACACAATCTTGATTTAAATCGTGACACTAAATTACGTTATTTATTAGAAGATAATGTTACTACTCGTTTAACTTATTTATTAGAAGATCTATATAAAGAACAAATGTTCAAAGAATTAGAAATTAAAATTGATAATGAAGTAAAACGTAGTATTAATGAATCACAAAAAGAGTATTACCTTCGTGAAAAAATGAAGGCAATTCAAGAAGAACTTGGTGAAAAAGCTAAACGTGAAACTGAAATTGATGAAATCCGTAAAAAGATTAAAGAAGCAGGTATGCCAAAATCAATTGAAGATAAAGCAATGACAGAATTAAATCGTTATGTTTCAATGCCAGGCAGTTCACCAGAATCTGGGGTTATTAGAAAATACCTTGATTTTATGATTGATTTACCTTGGAGTAAGCAATCAGTTGATTCAGAAGATATTAATCTTGCAAAAGCGGAATTAGACCGAGAACATTATGGTTTAGATATGGTAAAAGAACGTATTTTAGAATATCTTGCCGTAAAAATTATGAGTCATAAAAATCCTCAAACAATTCTTTGTTTAGTAGGTCCTCCCGGAGTAGGTAAAACTTCACTTGCCAAAAGTATTGCGAAAGCTTTAAATAAATCATTTGTAAAACAAGCACTTGGTGGTGTCAAAGATGAATCTGAAATTAGAGGACATCGTCGTACATACCTTGGCGCATTACCAGGTCGTATATTACAAGGAATGGTTAAAGCAGGTACTAATAATCCAGTATTCTTATTAGATGAAATTGATAAGATGTCAAGTGATTATAAAGGCGATCCAACTAGCGCAATGTTGGAAGTATTAGATTCTGAACAAAACAAATACTTTAGTGATCACTATTTAGAAGAACCATATGATTTATCAAATGTTTTCTTCATTGCCACCGCAAACTATCTAGACAATATTCCTGCCCCACTTAGAGATAGATTAGAAATTGTTGAAGTATCTAGTTATACTGAATATGAAAAATTTGAAATTGCTAAACGCCATTTATTAAAGAAACAATTACTTAATAATGGTTTAGATGAAGCATACTTTAGTATAAGTGATCAAGCAATCTATCGTATAATTCAAGAATATACTCGTGAAGCAGGGGTTCGTGAATTAGAAAGAATGTTGGGTACTATTATTAGAAAAGCCATTAAGAATATTCTTATGAATCATGTTGAACGTGTAGATATTGATGTTGACAATTTAGAAGAATATCTTGGTAAACCAAAATATACTTACAATGCAAATGATGACTTAGATCAAGTTGGAGTTGTAACTGGCCTTGCCTATACACAATTTGGTGGTGACACTTTACAAGTTGAAGTAACTCACTATAAAGGTGATGGAAGACTCGTATTAACTGGTAAACTTGGTGATGTCATGAAAGAATCAGCTCAAGCTGCCTTAAGTTATGTTAAATCTAATGCGGAAAAATTTGGCATTGATTGTGATGAATTCAAAAAATCTGATATTCATATTCATGTACCAGAAGGAGCTGTACCAAAAGATGGTCCATCAGCTGGTGTAACAATTGCAACTGGTATCATTTCAGCCTTTACTGGTCAAAAAGTTGACCATAACGTTGGTATGACAGGTGAAATCACTTTAAGAGGTAGAGTACTTCCAATTGGTGGTTTACGTGAAAAATCAATTGCGGCACACCGAAGTGGATTAAAAACAATCTTAATACCAAAAGATAATGTTAAGGACTTAGAAGAGATCCCCGCAAGCGTTAAGAATAGCTTAAATATCATACCAGTAGAAACCGTAGATGATGTTGTTAACCATGCAATAATTGATAAATTTACAAAATAATTATTAAATTACTAGAAATATTTTTGGAAATGTGCTATAATAAGTCAAGTAGTATTGAATATATAGAAAAATAACGTATAGGAGGCCACATATTATGCAATGGTTCGATTATTTACTATTAGTTATATCTTTATTTTTGATTATGATAATTGTTTTACAAACATCTAAAGAAAATGCTTCTAGTGCTTTTTCTGGTGAAAAATCATCTGTTCAAAAACAAAGGGGAGCTGAAAAAGTAATTAACAATATAACAACAGTGCTTTCAATAGCTTTCTTTGTTGTAGCTATTTTAGCTGTTATATTAAGATAATTAAAAAATAAGAGGGCTATTGTTTTTAATAGTCCTTTTTATTTTCCAAAGGGGTGAGAAAAATGCGCGAAAAAATTTTAAAACTATTACAAAGTGACTCATACCATCCAATGGTTGCCAACCAAATATTTCAATTGTTGAATCTAAAAGATAGTAAAGAATTTACCCAATTAGTAAAAACCTTGAATCAATTAGAAGATGAAGGAGAAATTACTCACAATAGTAGAGGTGAATACGCAACATTTGAAAAACTTAATCTTGCGAAAGGTATCATTGATGTAAAAGATGGTGGTTATGCTTTTGTTGATACTGATTTAGGCGGTATATTTATTAAATCCGATAATATAAATGGAGCAATCACTTACGATGAAGTACTTGTCGAATACTATTTAGATAACCTTGGTAGATACGAAGGAAAAGTTGTTAAAATAATTAAACGCAACACCCGCGTAATTATTGGACCAGTATCTAGATTAAGACAAAAGGCAATTGTTAGAAGTATTGATTCAAAAATTAAACTATTAGTATTTATTAAAGAAAAAGATTTAAAAAAAGCTAAAGTTAATGATATCGTTAAAGTAGAAATTACCGAATACTTTCCTAATATGACCGCAGATGGTAAAGTTGTTGAAGTGTATGGTAACAAACACTTACCAGGACTTGACATAACTAGTATGGTATTATCTAGCGGGGTACCAGTTGAATTTCCTGAAGATGTAAGAAAAGAAATAAAAACAATACCTAATAAAATCGATAGTGAAGTAATTTTACAAAAAAATCCTAAAATAAGAGATTTGCGTGATAAACTAATAATTACTATTGATGGTGATGATGCCAAAGATTTAGATGATGCGATAAGTTTAGAATATAATGATAGTGGTAACTATCATTTAGGGGTTTATATTGCGGACGTAAGTCTCTATGTACAAGAAAAAAGTCCCTTAGATACCGAAGCTTTAAATAGAGGTACAAGTGTATATCTACCAGATAGGGTAATTCCAATGTTACCAAAAGAATTATCTAACGGAATTTGTTCATTGAATGAAAAAGTTGATAGACTGGTAATGGCATGCGAAATGGAAATTGATCATGATGGTAAAATAATAAATCATGATATCTTTGAAGCTATTATTAACAATAAACACCGTATGACTTATTCTAATGTAAACGCAATGCTTGAAGATAAAAATCAAGCAATTCGTGATGCTTATTTTGATATTTACCCAATGTTAAAACAAATGAATGAACTTGCCAAAACTCTTAGAAATAAGAGAATAAAAAGAGGTTCATTTGAATTTGAATCACTTGAACCAAGATTAATCTTAGATCAAAATGGTAAAGTAGTGGATATTGTTTTAAGAAAACAAAGAAGTGCTGAAAAACTAATTGAAGAATTTATGCTTGCGGCAAACGAAACGGTTGCGGAAGCCATGACTTGGCTTAATGTACCTTTCATATACCGTGTTCATGAAGAACCAAGTGATGAAAAAATAACTAAATTACTTGAAACCTTAGACTTATTCGGCTATAATGTAAAAATAAAAAACAAAAAAGCAATGCCTAAAAAACTTCAAGAAGTATTACTTAGTTTAGAAAACGATGAAGAAAAAGATAGTGAAGAACTATCTAAAGATATTATCATCAACCAAATGATGATACGCAGTATGTCAAAAGCTAAATATCAAGAATACAATATTGGTCACTTTGGTCTAGCAAGTGAATGCTATACCCATTTTACTTCACCAATTAGAAGATATCCAGATCTTTTAGTTCACCGCCTTGTTAAACAATTTATGCTAGGAGAAGATGAGGTTACAGTAACTTCACCAGTTGAATATTTTGCTAGTAAAGTAAACTATGCAAGTATTCAATCAAGTAAAACTGAAAAACGCGCTGAAGTATTAGAACGTGATTGTGTTGATTACAAGAAAGTTGAATATGCAAGTAGATTTATTGGTACTATTACTTCAGGATTACTTACCTCAATTACTAACTTTGGAGTATTTATTACTCTAGATAATTCAATTGAAGGATTAGTAAAATATGCCGATATGCAAGATGATTATTACGATGTTGACGATAAATTTGGTAGAATTGTTGGTGAAAGAAATCACAAAGTATATCAAATAGGGGACCGTTTAACCGTTAAAATTGTCAGTGCTAATCTAGAAAAAAGTGAGATTAACTTTAAAATTATCAAGAAGGAGGACTAAAATGGCCACAGATGCGATAAAAATTGTTGCACAAAACAAAAAAGCAAGTCATGACTATTATATTTTAGAAACCTATGAATGTGGAATTGTTTTAACCGGAACAGAAATAAAAGCCATAAGAGTTGGCAAAGTAAACCTTCAAGATAGTTTTTGCACGATAAGAAATAATGAGATGTTTGTAAATGGTTTAAACATTTCAAAATATGAAATGGGTAATATTTTTAACCATAAACCTGATAGAACCCGTAAATTACTTTTACACAAAAAAGAAATAATTAAAATTCATTCAAAAATTCAAAAAGAGGGTTATACTTTAGTACCCCTTAACATAATCTTAAAAAATGGACTTGCAAAACTAAATATCGGTCTTGCGAAAGGTAAAAAACTTTACGACAAACGTGAAGATATGAAACAAAAAGCCGAAGAAAGAGAATTGAGAAAATATTAACATGAAAAAATATGAAGAATTTATAAATGCCTTACAATATGTTGACCAAGGCGATAATAAAAGTGCATATGATAAATTAACAGAATTAATAAATGATAATTTAGAACTTGAAAATAAAACATTATATTATGATGCTTTATATGCAAGAGCATCACTTGATATTGCAAATTTAAATTTACACATCAATGATTCAATTGAAGATTTAAAAATTCTAATTGCTAACCGTACAAGATATGTTAAAGAATCTTATTCTCTTGCTACTCTTGTTTATGATCACTTAGAAATGCCAGATGAAGTTATTGAATATGGCACTAAAGCTTTAGAACTTGATGCGCCATTTACTAGTGAAATAGCTTATGCGCTTGCTAAAGCATATGCTAGTAGAGGCACTAAAAGCTCATATCTAGAAGCTTTAAAATACATTGATACTTGCATTAATAATGCCGATGAAGAATTAAACAATGTTGTTGATTTCCTTATTTGCAAAACTGATATTTTAATATCATTAAACTTAACCGATCAAGCACTTAGCTTAATTGATGAAATGATGGCAAAACATGGGGCAAGTGAAACTTTGTATTACCTAAAGTCTAGAGCCTACTACTGTAAATATGATGAAGATCCGGTTGCCAATAAAGAATATCTTGATATAGCAATTGATAACTTAAAAATATGTTTACAATATGATGAAAAAGATTTACTTGCAATTTCTTTGTTAGTTGAACTATATACTATAAAAAAAGACAAAGACAGAGCCTTTGAATTAATCGATAAACTTGATGATGGAAATCATACTGAATATATTGTTCTAGAAAAAGCTAAATTCTATGATGAAGTTGGTGAATATGAAGAAGGAAGAGACTTAGTATTATCTTTTGACAAATACCAAGATAATTGGAAATTAGTTTATACCCTTGGTGTATTTAACAAAAAACTAAACAATTTAGAAGAAGCTAGAAAATATTACAAACAAGCTTTAGAAATGTCACATGAAAACTTTATTGCTTCCGACATCATTGATATAAATATTGAACTAAATGATGAACTAGATTCTAATGCGATGTTGTTGAAACTTGCAAAAGAAAATCCAGAAGGGGTAATTTTTTACCAATTAGCTGAAAATTCTTTTAGACTTGGTACACCAATTAAAAAAGTACTAAATTACTATGATAAAGCACATGAATTAGGTTATCTTACTGATATTGAATATATTGATGTTTTATCAGACTATGAAAAGCCTGATAAAACGATAACAAAGATTATCAAAAAGTATGACCGTAAGAAAACATACCCATTACTTCCAGTTTGGTGTAAAAAGAAGATGGCAGTTAGATATTTATATGGCGAAAATGGCATTAAACAAAATATCAAAAAAGCTATTATTAAGTTGTTTGAATGTAGACAAGAAATGCCTGCTAATACTTGTGTAAATGCTATTTTAGGACGTGGCTTTGAACTAAAGAAAAACTTTAGTTTAGCTCATAAAATGTATGATATGGCATATCAACTAATTGAACAAGAAACTAAGCCAAGTTGTGATTGTGCTTATAGTTACTATGCTCACTCTTTAATTGAAGGAGTTGGCGTTAAACAAGATGTTGAAGAGGCTAAATCAATTATTTTAAAGACTGTTCAAAAATTTAAAAAATTCATTTGTTCACATACTGCCTATTACTATGCTTACTTTGCATTACAAGGTGATGAAAAATTTGACATCAGCAAAGCTTATGAATTACTAAGTTTTGATTATCCATTTGTGCGCTTTGACATTTCAAGAATTGTATATCTAACTAAATTAGAAGAAAAATTAAGAATAAGAAGTAAAAAATTGAACAATTTACTAGCTGATGGTAAAGGCGTATATGACAAAAAAGAATGGAAGTATTACCGTAAAGCTATTACTGAAGATTGCCCAAAACCATATTGGCGCAACATTTAATCATTATTCTTTAACTCATTAACCTCTCTTCTAAGCTTTCTGACCTCATTCTTTAAAGCCTCATATTCCTCTTGAGTTGGTGATGCACTTTGTTGTGCCGCAATCGTTAACATGATTTGACCAAGTTGTTCAAACCAATTTCCAAGGGCATTAAGGGCTCCCGTATTTAGAAAAGATGATATAATATAAGCGATAATTGTTGCATATAGACTATATTCATAAGGAGGAATACTATCTAACCATTTTGATAGGGCTGTGATAGTTTCTTTTAACTCATCAAATTCAGTGTTCAAAAATATTCCTCCTTTATTTATTTTACGAAAGGATTTAATAAAATATGAAAGTAGTTAAAAAACAAACAAACAGTAAACTTTGTTATATTTGTGGTATTGAAAATGAATTTGGCCTAAAAGCACCTTTCTATGAAATGGAAGATGGATCAGTAATTAGTATCTTTAAATACAAAGAAATCCACCAAAGTTATCCTGAAAGAGTACATGGGGGACTTATCACTGCGATGTTAGATGAAATAGCTGGTAGAGCTATTTGGGTAACTGAACCAGAAACTTGGGCTGTAACTACTGAACTAAATGTCAAATTTAGAAAAGTTGTTCCATATGATGTTACTCTAAAAGCGGTTGGTAAAATTATCAAAAACACTCATCGCGCTTTTGTTGGCGAAGCTAAAGTGTTAGATATGGATGGTAATACGCTTGCGGAAGCGGTAGTAACATACTTGAAGTTACCACTATCAAAAATTGCAACTAGCACCAATGCTCATGAAGATGTTAACATTTATCTTCCAGATGATGTAACCGAAATTGATTAATCCCCTAACGGGGAATATGCAATCGTGGCGGAATAGGTAGACGCGCTACTTTGAGGGGGTAGTGTTTGTATAAACGTGTGAGTTCGAGTCTCATCGATTGCACCATAAGAAAATCATAGGTTTGATATAAATTGTGTCAGACCTTTTTTCTTTGTGGATAGGAACATTTATCCTTTCTGCCAGCATACTTTAGAGTCTTGTAGAAGCGTTAAATGACATTTTTACGAGTCTCTTTTTCTTTTTATATATTGCTACGGAACGGAAGCCTTATCAATGGAACGAAAGGTTTTTTGACAAATTTCTGAAGGTTCCTCTAGATATTCCTATTAATTTAGCTGCTTCTAGATTAGTTAATTCTTTATTAATATATTTATCTAATATATTATTAGTGTTAGGAGGTAGAATAGCTTTTGGTCTACCAAACTTAACACCTTTTTCTTTTGCTATTCTAATACCTTCAGCTTGTCTTTGTTTAATATTAATCCTTTCGTTTTCAGCAACAAAACTAAGTACTTGTAATACTATAACGGATATAAATTTACCAACTAAGTTTTTACCTTCAATTCTAGTATCAAGTAAAGGCATATCAAGTACCTTGATATCAGCACCTATTGTTTTAGTAATTCTAGCCCATTCTTCAAGTATCATATGATAATTTCTACCTAGACGATCTATTGATTTAATTATCAATAAGTCGTCTTTTTTTAATTTCTTAATTAACTTTTGATATTTAGTTCTATCAAAATCTTTTCCTGATTCTTTATCAATATAGATATATTTATCATCTATACCTAAAGCATTAATTTCTTCAAATTGTCTATCAATATTTTGATGTTTTGTTGATACGCGAATATATGCGTAAATCATGATAATCACCTCCGGTCGTATATAACAATAAAAGATTAAAATTATCAAGTTATTTAAAAAAATAAAAAGGCGCCAAAAATATATAAAATGTATGATTTATATGAGTTTTGAATATAGATAAAAAATGATAAGATTCGGGATTTTTTTATAATAATTTTGCAATTTTGAATAAAATTTGATATAATATAGTGAAAAGTTAATGGTATCAAAACGTATAGTATTTGATACTTCATCTAAGTGTGAAAGGTGTGAGTTTTGGACATGGCTAATGATTATAGTAAATTTTCTTACGAAGAATTAATTAAATATATAGAAGAATTGCAAGCACAATTGAAAAGTGAAAAGTATGGTTTGTATTGGGATAAAAATGTTGAAGAAGAATATGCTGTATCTAAAATCAAAAATATGTTACCTATTTTTTCTAATAATAAAGAATTATTAATCAATAATGGAGAAATCAATAATATTTTAATTGAAGGTGAAAATTTACATACCTTGATAGGTTTGAGCCTAGTTATGCAGAATAACATTGATGTTATTTATATTGATCCTCCATATAATACAGGTAACAACGATTTTATATATAATGATAAATATGTAGACTCAGAAGATGGATATAAACATTCAAAATGGCTAAATATGATGCAAAAAAGATTGCAACTAGCTCGTGAATTATTAAAAGAAGAAGGCGTTCTTTTTATTTCAATTGATGAACATGAGTTATTTCAATTAAAAATTTTATGTGATTCTATTTTCAATGAGAAAAATTTCGTGGAAAACTTTATTTGGATTAAAAATTCAATAAAAAATTTATCATTGACTACGTCAAACAACCATGAATATGTTTTATGTTATACCAAAAATATAAAAAAACTATCATCACTGGGATATTTCAAAAAAGAAAAACCAGGTTTAAAAGATGTATATGAATTAATTAATAATGCGCAAATTCAAAATAATTCTATAGAAGAAACAACAGAGAAATTGAAAAAATTTTATAAGTCAAATCCACAATTAAAAGGAATTTCAATGTATAATAATGTTGAAGTCGATAGTAATGGTAATTATAAAGTATTTCGTGTTTCAGATATTTCAGCTCCTATTTCAAAAGGTTCATTAAACAATTATACAGTATTGCATCCAATAACTAATAAACCCTGTAAGGTACCTAGTAGAGGCTGGGCATATTCAGAAGAAACAATGAAAAAAAATATAGAAGAAGGATTAATTTATTTTAACAAAGATGAATCCTATGTTCCTGCCTATAAAAGATATTTAAATAATGTAGAACTTGAAGTTTGCAAATCTACGTTTGAAAATTTTGATGAAGGAAAAAGAGATTTAGCAGATGTTTTTTTATCTAATGATATTTTTAATAATCCGAAACCTGTGTCATTAATAAAAAATTTACTAAGCATGATTTTAAATAAAAAGGCATTAATCTTAGATTTCTTTGCTGGATCAGGTACTACTGGACAAGCTGTACTAAAATTAAACAAAGAAGATGGTGGGAATCGTAGATTCATTTTATGTACAAATAATGAAAATAATATATGTACAGATGTTACTTATCCTAGACTAAAAACTGTAATTACGGGAATTAGACCTGATGGTACTAAATATAGTGAGGGTATTCCTGCTAACTTAATTTACTATAAAACTGATTTTATTAAAGATAGTAACAATACTGATCAAGCAAAATATTGCCTTGTTGAAAAAGTAGATGAACTTTTATGTATTAGCGAAGATATATTTATTCCATTAGAAAGAAATGATTATTCATCTCATTATGTTTCAAATGATGAAACAAGACATATGTTTATTTACTCTGATTATTATAATGAAACGAAATTTAAAGAATTTAAACAAAGGGTATTAAATGCTGCAGGAACTAAAGTTGTATATATCTTCTCATCAGATAATAATGTTGATGGAACTTTATTTGAAGGAGTAAAAGATGTAGAAGTGAAACCTATTCCTTCAAAGATTTATGAGATATATAAAGAAATCGTTGAAGATATTAAAAGGGGGTAATAAAAATGATTTATTCACTAAAAGAATATCAAAGAGATGCAGTAGATGGATTGAAAGCATTATTTGAATTATATTTAAAAGAATCAAATAGAAAAGAAATTGTAAATAGAAAAGAAATTGTCTTTAAAGCTCCTACTGGTAGTGGTAAAACCTTCATAGCTTCTTCATTAATGGAAGAATTAGCTAGTGAAAATAGTGAAATTAATTTTTGCATAATGTGGGCTTGTCCTGGTAAAGGAGAACTACATAAACAATCGTTTGATAATGTTAAGAAATATTTAGGTGGCAATCCAGTTTGTTCTTTATTAGAAGAAGATTTTTTTGGTTCAAGAAAATATATAAAGAATCATGAAATAGTTTTTATTAACTGGGAAAAATTAATTCAAAAAGATAAAGAAACAGGGAAATGGGCTAATAATTTAATGAAAGACCAAGAAGGTCAAAATTTTATTGATGTTATAGAGCAAACTAGAAGAAATGGTACTAAAGTTGTTTTAATTATTGATGAATCACATATTGGTAAATCCGCAAAAACAAGGATACAAGAATTTATTAACACAATAATTTGTCCTAATATCGTGTTAGAAATGTCTGCGACCCCATTAAATGAACATATAGATGTTGTCATAGAACCTCAAAAAGTTATTGATGAAGGAATGATTAAAGAGGATGTTATCGTTAATGAAGGTATTTCTAAAGAAGATAGATCTATGGAAGATACCGATTCTGAATTGCTTGTTTTAGAAAAAGGTTATCTAAAACGTGAAGAATTAAAGAAAGAATATGAATCAATTGGTTCATTAGTTAATCCGCTAGTTTTAATTCAAATTCCCAACGTAGATGAAGGAGAAGCTAAAAAACTAGTTATTAAAGATTTTCTAAGAGAAAAAGGGATAACAGAAGATAACGGGAAACTTAAATTCTGGTGTGATGATAAAGGACATTTTGATAAGAAAAAAATTAAAGACTTAGAGGATAAAACTGAATATTTAGTTTTTAAAACTGCAGTTGCTACTGGATGGGATTGTCCTAGAGCCCAGATATTAATTAAGTTTAGAGAAGGTAAATCTGAAACTTTTGAAGTTCAAACAATCGGTAGAATATTAAGAACAGCCGAAGCTAAATCCTATAATAATTCATTATTAGATAACGCTTATATTTTCACAAATATTAAAGAATTTGAAACTAAGCCTGAAAGTTATAATCCTAATAGAATCAAAACAGAATTCTCCTATTTTGCAAAACCATATGATAAGTTTATGATATGGGAACAAACTCAACTTAGATCTTTTTATAGATCTAGACAGGGAGACTATAACTCTGCAGATTCTAACTATACTGCCTTTTTCTTAAAATCATTTATGAAATTCTTTGAATTAACAGATGATGATAAATTATTATATCAATTTGCTATGGCTGAAAAGTTTGAATCCAAAGGGATGAATTTGTCTATAAAAGCTAATGATACGTTACTTGAAGAAACCACAATTGATGTAATAGGCATTGAAAATGAACAATCAATTAGCGGTGACCAGGTAAACGTTAAGATGGCTGAAAATGATGTCCAAGCCCAGTATTATGCCTTAATTAAGGAAAATCTAAATGGTCTTGCTTATGTTCGTTCTAAATCTCCAATTAATTCAGCAATTATTGATGCGTTTATGACATTTTATAATGTCTTTTCTAGATCTGAAAGAGTTTCATCTATTCAAAGAATAGTTGTAAATAATAAAAATATATTTGCTGAAATATTAGATGAATCAACAAGAGAATTTAGAAAAATGTTGCAAGAAAATGCAGGTAAAAAAGGTGAACATTATGATTTTATAATTGAAGATAAACGTGGATATTCAACTGATACTCATGTAACAATTCGAGCAACTAAGTCTTTATACCAACCGTTATTTGTCTTGAAAAATCAAAATGGTAGTGTTAACTACTTGGAGAAAGATTTTATAAATTACCTTGATGAGCAAGAACAGGTGATGTGGTATTGGGAAAATGGTCCTGAATTGATGAGAATTAATTTTGGTATTTCTTATAATAATGGAATGAACACTTTTCAACCAGACTTTATTGTTAAATTTGTTGATGGAACTGTAGGTATATTTGATACCAAAGCAATTGACCAAAGAATCGAAGATACAAAAATTAAACAAGAAGCTCTATTTAATTATTTATACAATATGAATTTGAATAGAGGATATGCTCCAAAAGTAATTGGTGGAATTGTAATTAAAACAGGAACACAATTTTATTTGTTTGAAAAAAAAGATTATCATGCATACACAGAATCTACTACCGGTTGGAGAAATTTTAATGAGCTAATTAGAGAAATTGATGATCAAGTAAAAAAAGATTAAGTAAAGATAAAAAAACTAATTGCGCAATGTTATCATATAGAGGTAATATGCTTAATACGAAAAATACGGAATCTATTTTTGTGATGAAATAAATTCATAATTTCTATTTATTGTGATGTTTTCTTTTCGACTATACGCATTTTAAGCGAACTGTATGCACTTTTTAAGGGGTGTACGCAATTTGTATCAATATAGTTAATCACACACATAATAGTAAACTAATCTTGATACAATGCCCCTTTAAATTAGTTTAGAGTTCAATCAATTTGCTCTATAAAGAAGTATAGGGTTTTAATTTCTTTAAAGAAGTATAAGGTCAAAAAAATTAATTATTATTGTGCATGGTCTCCAAAGTAGACAGTGAGTTAAAATAAAATTATTCACTATTTATTTTGGAGATTTTTTATTATGGGAATGAAAATAAGTAAATAAAAAGAACAAAACATTTAAATTTATATTTCAAATATATTGTGTTTTATGTATAAATATATCCTTTCTAGCGTTTACCTGAAGCAATTAGTAAATTTTTTCTTCTATAATGAAAAAATACCAATAAATTAGTTTAGGGTCACCCTAGACTTCTTTATTGGTATATGCTGACCCTAAACTAATTTATATAATCGGTAAAACTAATGATTTTATCTGGTTTGAGTCCCTTTTTATCCTGATTTTTGGTAGTTTCATCAAAAATAATAGTAATTTATTAAGTTATCTAGCACTATGTGAGATTCGAACTAGAGCACAATTACACGATAAACCTACAATTACACAATTAGGGCTACGATTACACGATTTGCAAAAAAGCAGTAAATGATATTGCTAATCTTGCACCAGCGTTAGGTAGTGGTGATGCTATTATCATATTCAGTCTTTATATATTGATTTAACATGAGGTGGAATTATCTAATTCATACTTTTTGTTTACAATGACAACGTCTACAAGGTCATTGACCAAACTCTTCCTTATAACATTTTTATAAAATATTTTTGTTCTAAGGGAACTTTTGGTAATAGACCTTGTTGACCTTGCATTTCCTATATTAATTGATATTTGGATAGCAAAATAATCTGCAAATAAATTACAACATTTGCTACAACTACCATTTTTTCTATATAGAGCAAATTGCCCTAGATAGATACCAATGGTGGTCACACGCATATATAGAAAAAGTTGTATCAATTGTAGGCTTGTAGTTTTGCGGAGTGCTTTCAATTTTTTATAAAAATTTCTACAAATTACAGCAATTATTATGCCGATTAAATAGATTTTTTCTCAAAAAAGTGCTATAATTATATCAATAATGTGCGATTTGAAATGATGGAGGTTAATAATATGGATTGGTCTGATAAGATTAAAGAGTTTAGAACCAAGCTATTTATTACTCAAGCTTAACTTGGTGAAATGTTTGGCACTTCATTTTCAACCGTGAATAGATGGGAACAGGGACTACATAATCCTACTATGAAAATGAAGAGAAAATTAAGCGATTTATTTAAGAAAAATGGAATTAGTATGGAGGGTCTAAAATAATGGCTAAGAAAGATGAAAAAAAAGATTCAAGAATTAGTAGATAGAGCGATTTCATCAACTTATGATGGAAAAGAATTTAATTTTGAAAACTCCAAGGAAGACGCAACTAATATTTTTAGCGGCGACTTTTTGAACAGCATCAAAAAAATTAAGTTTTCAAATACTAGATACCAAGCTTTGATTAAGTTATTGAAGAAAGCAATTAAAGAATTTGGTAAAACAAACAAGTTAAAAGCTGCTTTATTCTCAAAAAAATTAAAAGCAGTTATTGACAAGTACAATACTCGTAATGAACTTAACGAGGTTGAAGAAATCATAGAGGATGTTGTTGATAATTTGAGCGAGGAACTTGAAACAATATTCAAAGATTTAAAAGAAGAGAAGAATTCCTTCGAGGCATTAGGTATCTCATTTGATGAAAAAGCGTTCTATGATATTTTGATTGAAGTCGCTGATAAGTACAAATTTAAGGATAAGATAGAAGATGAAAAGTTTATTTATCTTGCTAAGGAAATCAAAAAATTTGTAACTAATAAATCCAAATATACTGACTGGACTCATAGGCAAGACATCAAAGATGAACTTTATTCTGATGTGGCGGTCCTATTGAGAAAGAATGGTTATCCACCTCATCAACCTATAGATGATGCTTATGATGAAATAATGAAGCAAGTGGAGAACTTTAAAAAGTACGATAATTAACAACAAAAGGAGGGAAATATGTCTGATTTGATTTATAAATATTCATCTTTAGATAGTGCTATTAAAATAATAAAAACTAGCTCTGTTCTTTTAAATGCTCCCTCCAAATTTAATGATCCTTTTGATTCTATTCTAGAAATAGACGAAAAGGATAAAGCAAGATCACTTAATCTCATAATCAACTATTTCACATTCAAAATATTATGCGATTTCGTTGAAAATCCAGATTTTAATCTTAAAAAAGCAACTGATATGTTACTAATAAATAACGTCAAGGGGGAAATAGCTTTATATAGGAAATTAATTAAAAAACAAAAAACATATGACCATCTTCCTTTTTTCGATACGGTTATCAAGAAGATATCTTCGTTGAATGAGGAACTAAACGTTGCTATTGAAAGTGCAAAAACGAAGTTCGAAGATGACACTTTACCAAAGATTATGGAAGCTAGAGAGAAGGCTAGGATAACGTGTTTTAGCAAAAGAAATGATTCAATCCTTATGTGGTCGCATTATGCGAATTCACATAGTGGTGTGTGTTTTGAGTTTGAGGAGAATAGACCATTCTTTAAGGATGTAATCTATTCCGAAGAGAGACCTAAAATAGACTTATATAAAGCAATGTCTAGAATTTTAGGTTATGACTTTGTAAATGAAAAAATTACTTATCAGGATAAAGTTCTGATTGAAAGTATATTAACGCCGTTTTTTATAAAATCGAAAGAGTGGTCATATGAAGAAGAGGTCAGATGCCTATTATCGGACGAAGAATTGAATACAGAGGGTTTTGAATATAGGGATGGTAAAGAATTCCTTAAAATGAAAATATCCAAGATTTATATTGGAACAAAGGCTTCTGGCGAGAAACTGAATGAAATATTAAGTCTGGCTTCTCATAGAGCAATACCAGTAGTATTTATGAAGGAATCGAAGGATAAGTATGCAATAATCCCTGATTATGAAAAACATATTAACCCAATTGAAAAAAGCGAAAAGGCACCTAACAGCCTGGAACTACTTGAAAATGAAATAAAGTCTTGTCTTGATTCAAAATGTTATGTTGCTGCAATGTCTTTAGCCTTATCTGTGCCTTCGTTAATTGGAAGACTAGTTTATCCTGAACTAGACGAGAAAGATGCATATATTAAATGGTATCAAGAAAATATAGGACAGTATGAGCACGATAGCGAGCAATCAAAGGATAAAATGCCATATCCAAGTGGAGATATCTGCTATGCATTGAAGAAAGCGTTGCAAAATAAATGCGATACAAATGTTGTTGGCAGTTATGACGATTTTGATTTATCTTGCTTTTCTCTTAAGGTTGAGGACAAGAATTACTTTGATATGTACGGAGGAGAGGCTTCAATTGAAAGAGAGTTTGATGGTAACATATTATATAAATTAGAAATTAGTGTTAGAGATTTTTGTTGGAAGATATGCAGATTTATAGATATTTTCCTTAAAGAAAATACTAATAATAAGTATGAAATACCATCCTTCTCAATTAGAAGATTTGATAAACAGATAGACGAATTAAATGAAATTAATGCTTTAAATGAAACGTTAAGAAATAGAATAGGAGAACACAATGGCTGATTTAAAATCCCTTAAAGAAATATTTAATAATAGTGTATTTAGAATACCTGATTACCAAAGAGGATATGCTTGGACAGAACCTCAAATCATAGATTTCTGGAATGACTTGGTTAATTTAGTTGAAAAACATGACCATTACACGGGCATGATTTCTTTAAAGCAAATTGATACAGAAGAAGATGAGTCTTGGAGTAAGAAAGATAATTGGATTATTGAAGAGGGTTATAAAGCCTATTATGTCATTGACGGTCAACAAAGATTAACAACAAGTATCATTTTAATACAAGCTATTATTTCTTTTTGTAAAGCGCACAATATTGAATTTTTAGGCAATAGTAGTGTTGAAGATATTGAGAAAAGCTTTATAAAAGTCACTCCTAAGAATTCGAAATATTGTAATTTATATTTATTGAGTTATGTTAAGGATGATCCAAGCAAGAATTATCTAATATATGAGATATTTGAAAATGGAAGTAAACCTGATTTAGCTGAAACTTATTACACACTTAATTTAAAGAAGGCCTTAGAATCCTTTACAGGAAGAATTTTAAGCTTATACACCAAGAATAACGAAAGAGAAGAATGTATCGAAAGCCTATATCGAAAGCTAGTAAATAGATTCAAATTCAATTTATTTTTAATTGAAAATCAATTTGATGTGTCAGTGGCCTTTGAGACCATGAATAACAGAGGTAAGAAATTATCTACTTTAGAAATCTTGAAAAATAGATTAATCTACCTCACAACAATTTTTACCGACGTATCCGAGCAAGATAAGGATGCAATAAGAAATAAAATAAACTCTGCTTGGGCTGAAATTTATACTCAAATTGGTAGAAATAAATTAGCACCATTGAACGATGATGATTTTTTGCGTAATCATTGGACGATGTATTTTCAATATTACAAAACGAAAGGCATTAATTACATTACCGATTTGTTAAACCGTAGATTTACTATTAACAGTTATTTTGGTGACGATGTTATTTCTTATGAATTAATTGATTTATCAGAGGACGAAGTAGATGCAGAAAATGATGATAATGGTAACGTTGAATATAAATCAGAATTGAATGCCGATGTCATTATAAAATATGTAGATAGTTTGATGGATTCGGCCAAATATTATTATTATGTGAATAATCCAAATGATACAAAGGAAGGGTTAAGATTACCTGATAATGAAATTGTATGGTTGAAGAGAATTAAGCGTTTAGGTTATGTAAATTTCACGCCTATGCTTATGGCTTTATTATTACATAAGGATAAGATAGAACCAGAGAAAAGAATTAGAATATTTAAAGATATTGAAAATATGATTTTTATCATATTTAGATGCTGCGGATACCTTGGCACATATAGAGCCAATGCATTCTTTACTGCTGCAAGAAATCTATACGAAACTGCTAATGCGGATGATTGTATAAAGTTCCTTGAAGATGAGTTGAATAATGTAAGACCAAACTTTGCAAGATTCTTTGGCGGTAAAATCATAAAGTTAATTAGTGATGGAGGTGGATTCTTTAAGTGGAATGAGCTTAGATATTTCTTATTTGAATATGAGCAAAGCCTTTCGACAACAAATCATAATCCATCAAGTATTATTGAAACTGAGTATTTTAAGAATAAAGAGAAGAATGATGACACTCTTTCAATTGAACATATCCTACCTCAAACAATCGATAAAGATTGTGGCTATTGGATGAATGCTGTAAGAGGCTTTTCTGATGATGAAATTAAGACGCTTACTAATTCATTGGGTAATTTACTTCCTTTATCACAATCTATTAATTCATCATTTCAAAACGATTCATTCACATTGAAAAAATCTAATGAAGGAAGACAAAATAGAGGCTATAGCAATGGCTCTTTATCTGAAAGAGAAGTAGCTCTCAATGATGATTGGTCACCACTACATATTTTATCAAGAGGCATAAAATTATTATCATTCCTTGAGGAAAGATGGAATGTGTCTTTTTATAATGGCGATGAAGTTAAGGGAACACCAGCTTATGATGATGCTAAGAGTAAAGCTATTGCTGATTTCTTAAATCTTCAATTTGTTACTATTCCTAGAGAATTACCAGACGCAGTGGAGGTAATTGATGAAGATGGAATAGATGTTTATTTAAACGATAATGTTAAATTAAAGCTAAGCGATATTTCAAATTACTATTTTGCTAGATTGTACTATACAAAAATTGCCAGATTATTAGCTGATAAGAATATTGCCTTTAAAGCTGTAAGACCAACAGTAGGATATGTAGGTCTAAGGAGAACGCATGAAGATGGTAAATTCTCATTATTTGCTAATATTTGGTTCAATAGTTATGGCTTGAGAATTGATATGAATCAACCTGATGGCTCATATATCGGCACTCCTAAAGGCGATGGATATAGTTCCAATTTTAAATATGCCGTAAAGGTTGATAAGGATACAGATGTTGAAGTGGTTGTTAATGAACTTATCAATTCGTTTAATGTCGAGACTGAACATGAAGTGAGTCAAGATATGATTGTTGATCTAATCAACAGTAAACTAGAAAAAGCAAGAGCTGAAGGAATGGATTCAATAGAAATTAATGCAGGAGATTTGCAGTATGAACTTGGCTTAAAAAAGGCTGCAGTTATCATTTGCAATGCTATGAATCAAATGAAAACTGATAGCGATGTAATTGTGAAGGAAACTCAAAAACGTTCACTAAGCTATACAATAAAATATGTTTTATAATCGGAGTGTACACTTGATAAAAAGGGGAGGTATATAGTGATTGATAATAAAATTAGATATTCTGGAAAAACCATCTTTTATGAAAAAGAAACTATGTTTGATTTTGATGGATTATTTTTAAATTTATATGTTGATTCAGATATTTATAAAAGTTTGACAACGAAAGTTAATGGGAATGGTATTTTAACATCAGAATTGCAAGAATTATCAGTAAATTACTTGGATTGTGAAATTAATGGCTCATCAAATAGAGTTTTGTTTTCTTTTGACAAAAACATATCAAAGTGTAATAGTCAAAATTTTCAAGTGTTTACTATATCGTTATTTGTTCACAATTATGTTGAGTATGTTAAATATATCCCTAGTTTAAAAAATACAGATTATGTAATGACATATTATTCTAAAGATCTAATGAAATATTTACATCTTACACCATTTTATAATGTAGCACTTGAAAAAGAAAATCAAATTGCAACCGTAAACTTAGATTCAAGTAGTTGTGATAAAATATCATATTCCAACATATTGGGTTACGATATAGAGATTAATCCGACTTATAGAAAACAATGGTGTGGGTGTAACTTTGATTTCACTCCTGGTCTTCAACTAAAAGTAAAAAATGCACCAAATTTTGATTATGATATGCAATTTAAATTTTATCATTCTTTTATAAAGCTCCTTAAATATATGTTTATGAGAGATAATATGATGCCTGAATTGATGGAATTTTACTATTCAGATACTAAAGGAAATATAAACTCTAATTATTATAATATTCAGGAAAAGGATATTGAGAATGCAAATGATGTTTATTCTTCTTGCATTTTTTGGGATACATTTTATCCAGTTGCTGGAAATGTGTTAAAGGCAATTACTGAAGATAATATTTTTTTGAATAACATACCTAAAAAGAGAATTGATCGTATTTCAGTTAATGATGTTTCGATTTCCAAAGATGCTGCTGAATTCGAATATGAGTTTAAAATTGCATATCCTAACGGGGTTCCTCATTCTGAAAAAAGAATTGAAATAGAAAATATAGTAAAAAACAAACTAGAAGTTTTAAAAAATGAATCTTCTGGGATTGAAAAAGATTACTATAAAAAGTTTATAAAACATGTAAAACAAGAATCGTTAAGCGGTAATATGCAATATGTTTTTGAAACGTTTGACGATGTGCTTTTCCAATTTAAGAATAAATTAAAACTGACAATGAACTATAAAGATATTGCTGAAGAGTGTTCGGGTATAAGAAATACCATAGATCACGGAAAAAATGACAGAGAAATAACGTCTGATACGGCCGCTTGCTATGTGCTATTAAGAACACTAATTTATTGTATACAATTAAGAAGATTGGGTCTAGATGATGATAATATTAAGGCCTCAATAATGTCTTTATATAGAATTAAAGAGTTAGGTGGATTGATGCTATAATCAGTAAATCATGGTTCTGTAAAATACCTTGTGATTTTGTGATAAAAAATAAAATCTAATCACAAAATATTTTATAATAAATCACAAAATTTTTTGAAAAAGAGGAACGGATATAAATCCATTCCTCTTTACCGTATTAATAGTGAAATTATCTATTTTTTCTTATTAGAATTTATAATTTTATATCTAAAACATCAAAATCGGAATATTCAAATCCGATTCTTTTTATCGTTTTACAAAAATTGTTTTTCCTTCAATAAAACAATTAGATAATCTTTTATGAGTTATATGATTGTTTTTCCAAGAATTATTTACAGAGCCTAAAGAAGTTTATGATCATACTAAACCTCTTTATTCGTATATGTTACACTAAATAAATTTATATAATCATTTGCATGAAAGCTTTTGAATTTTTATAGGTTTTGTTATTTGTATTATAATCCCAAATCTGATGCTTTAATGTTAATTTTTTCAAATATTTCCTTTTTTAATCGTTGAGGTATTATGATTTTTGTACAATATGGATCGCTTTCAAGATTAGGATTAGAGAGGTTGTGTAGTTCAATCATAAACATATTTTGTGAACTCCAACGCTTGGAAATGAGAGCAGGATCGGCATAATATTTTTTACCGTTTTTTTTAAAATAATATTTAGAGCCAAAATAATATAGTGCAGCTTCTTGTTTATCTATTCTTTCAAAGCAATAATTGTTGTTTTCAAAATCAACCATAAATCCCTTACTTAAATATATTTGAACTTCATTATTTACATCACCTTTTTCAAAACTTCTTCCCGTTCTTGCAAATTCTTTACATATTTCGTCTTTTTGGATGATGTAATCAGAAAATTCCCAACTTGAAACGACTTTTCTTGGGTCAATTGCAGCGTAATAAACTAAATAATTTGTAAACCATTCTGGACGATGATATGATTTTTCAATAATAAAAATGGCGCCATCTTCGTTATATGCAGAATCATTTGGATTACATGCAAAATATAAAGCAATTTTATAATTCCTTGTAAAATCAAGACATCTGGTTTTCCGACCGTAATGTTGAGCGACTGCTAATGCAATTTTCGATTTTTCATTTTTAACTTTATTAAAAATTTCCCGCAGTTCTTCATTTTCTTGAGCATCTTGATTCCTAAGAATAGTAGGTTCAAGATTCCAATTTTTGCTTGCATGACCTCTATAAAAAAATCGTTTTAATTGTCCATCCAATTTATAAATTTTTTGGGATGATATATTTTCAATTTGTTCAATTAATTCATTATAAGTATTTATTTTTATCTCTTTCATAGCTTTTCCTCCAATGAAAACATTGAAATGTTATAAATGTTTTGTAAATAAATTAAGCAAAAAATTTAGACTTGATTGAAATTTTATATGATTATATCATATAACATATTTATCAACAATTACTTTACTATATTTATGAAAAAGACATATGTAATCCTAACTATGGGCAAAAAATGAGTAAGTTACTATTGTAATATGATTATTGTAAAACTTAAAATATATTCAAAAATTTTAAGTATTAAAAAATTTATTAAATTCTTGCAATAATTGTAAAAATTTGGTACAATATGTATATAAACAGATATTTCTTAAGCTTGTAGTGGGGAACACTCTTAAAAAATAACATAATGCTACTAAAATCTCCCAGTACAATAGGGAGATTTTTTTGCTATTATTAAGTAAAAAAAGTGGCCTTTGAATAAAAATACTGTGAAATGCATATGAAAGGATAATCGATTAAGTGAAAACAGTAGATAAAATCGAACATATATTTAAGTATACAGATATTTATGGCGCTAAGAGAATTCTTGAAACTAACACTATTCTTTAAAAAACACCTAATCAATTCAACGATCCGAATGATTGTGACTTTTCATTTACAAATGAAGATTCTAGAAAGGCATTTGAATTAGTACAAGAGTATTATTGTCTTTCAACATTAAAAGATATAATTGAAAAAGAAGGACCTCGTATTAAGAAATCACAACAACCAATAATTGATTGTGTTAATGGCGTATTTAAAGCACAAAAATCTATTGTATCTAAGACTCATGTGTTTGATTCTAATCCGATGTTTTGGAAAATGATAAAAACGAAAATCGATAAAATCGATGAATATAAAGAAAAGATGGAGAGTGCATATAAGCAATATGTCACTAAAACGAAAGAAGTACTTCAAGAAGCTAAAAAAAGTGTTTATATTGGATGTTTTTCTAAAAGACCAGATTCAACGCTTATGTGGGCTCATTATGCTGATAATTTTAAAGGAGTATGCATTGAATGGGAAATACTTAGATCATCAAACAGTGATTTTATATTTGATGTGATTTACTCAAAGAAAAAACCACATATTGATTTATTAAAGTATATAAAAATTTATTTAGGTTATGAGTTTACTGGTGATAAGTTTGATGCAAATAACCAGGAGATTAGAGAAAATCTAAAGAAATTAATTATTACAAAAGGAACAGACTGGGTCTATGAAAAAGAAATAAGATTTGTTACTGAAAAAGGAAAAATAAATCCTGGAACTGTAGATGAACTTGGTAATGGAAGAGCTCTTTATCATATGATGACTTTTCCTAAACGAGTATATCTTGGTGAGAAAATAAGCAAAGAAGATGAACAAGATATTCGCAAAATTTGTGAAAGATACCCTTACTGTGAGGTCGTTAAGACACGTCATAGTTATGATAAATTTGATATAGAAATTGATTGTGAAACTAAACCTGTTATGCCTATAAAAAATGATAAAAGAAAAGAACTATACGATTTATTAAATAGAATGATGTCTATTATAGTTGAATCTACTACGAATATTGCCGATGTTGTATTTACTGAATATATCAACCATAAAGAACACAAAGACCAAAAACAAATTTATAATTTGTTTGCAGAAGCATATCTTAGTGTTTCGGCTTTTTGTAAATTAATGTTTGATTTTTCATGGTCACAAGCAGCAGCTATATTAAGAACGGCCATAGAACAAGTTTCAGCTTTATATGTTCTTTCTAAATATTCTGATTCAAGAATTGCTTATATTAATTTGTTTAACGAACATGGGAAATATTTATCATTAAGTGTAGAAGAAAAAAATAGTTATATTAAGAAAAATTCAATAGAAAAAAATAGAATAAATAATCATTTTGATTATTCTTGGATTAAAGAATTCACGGATGATAAAACATACGGCAGAGATCAATTACTAAAATTAGCTCATTTGGATGAATTTTTAGTTGATATAAAAGAAACATTGAATGCATTCGCTCATGGAAGTATTAGTATATTCCAGTTTAATAATCCAGAAGAAAAATGGGAATTAATGTCTAGATATGGACGTAGATTAATTTTAACAGCTTGTAAATTATATGATTTCCTTTGCTGTTCTTTTGAAAAATATATAGGTGATAGATTTTTTGATTTGCGATTAAATCAACAGTTTATAGATTTTAAAAGAATTTACCTATCTATAATAAATTACTGGAAAAGAAGTGAAATTCACGATAGTAAAAGAGACTAAAATATTTATATTGTATGTATGAAAAAATTAAGAATAAGTTTAAAAAATATCAGGATTTATGAAAAAATTATGAAGTACTGGAGTAGAAACGTTCAGTTGAATATATTTCATTTGATAATTTCATAATTACAAAGATATTATTAATATTGGAACTTAAGGTAACGTAGATTATGGTATTAATATAAATTATATTAATTATGTTTCGTGTATATTGAATTAATTAAACAAGCGTTAGAGCAGAAAAAATAAGAAAATAAGGTGGTATAATATGCAAAAAAATATATTTGAACTTAAAGATTTTCCGTCAAGTAAGGATTCACTTGATGAATCATTTGCTTTTAAAATTAATGATAGTAAGTATAAAGATAGAAAAAAAGTATTTTTGTCACATAAGCATTCGGATTTAGATAAAATAGGTGGAGTAATTGATTTTTTTGAAAAAACATATGGAGTTAAATGCTATATAGATGCAAATGATAAAAACATGCCTTCTACAACAAATCGAAAGACAGCTGAAATTTTAAAAGATACAATTAAAAAGGCAGATAAATTTATTTTAATAGCTACAGAAGATGCAATATCGTCTAAGTGGTGTAATTGGGAATTGGGTTTAGGAGATGCCTTTAAATATGATAGTCAAGAAATTGCAATATTCTTCTTCAAGAATAGTGAAACTGATGAACAAAAATATAATGGCAACGAATACATGTCATTATATCCTTACATTGTATATAGAGATGGCACTACAAAATATGCAGACGGAAAAACTATTGAAAAAGGATATTATGTTAGAACCAAAAAAGCTGATAATATATGTGTTTTAGAACCATTAAATAAATGGATGGAAAAATGATATATGGAAAAAGAAAAGCAAAAACAAAAAGAAAATAATGAATACAAATTGTCAAATGATAATAAAATTGCACACCTCGAATTTATTGAAAATACAATAAATAAAATGACACAATACTCAATAAGCTTCAAAGAATGGACTGTTGGCGTCATTGTTGCTTTATTTTCCTTTACAGCAGATAAGGACATTAATAAATTGGTACTCACTTGTGCTAGTATAGCAATAGTAATTACTTTTATGGCTTTAGATATGTTTTATTTATGGCAGGAAAGAAAATATCGTATTTTATATAATATAGTAAGGAATCAAGATGAGCAGGAAATAAATTTTTCTATGTCTACCTGTAAGGATGAATTAAAAAAATATTGTGAAGAAAAAAAAGATAAAAAAGGTATCAAAAATTTAAAATATCTATATGCTATTCATTCAAAATCAATATTTCTTTTTTACTTGATTATAATAGTGGTTTGTATATTATTATTCATTTTTGGGGCTTCTTGTGGAGGTAATGAATAATGGGATATAAGGTATTTGTATCGTATAAATATGGAGACAAAAATGTTAGAGCAATTAATAAAACAAGAGATTATTCGTTATTAAATTTTACAACCACTAGAGATTATGTAGATATTCTTGAAGAAATAATTGGTAAAGATAATATTTATAAAGGTGAACATGATGAAGAGGATTTGTCACATTTATCAGAAAATGAAATTTGGGAGAAATTGAAAGATAAAATATATGATAGTTCAATTACTATAGTATTAATTACACCGAATATGATAGATACATCTAAAACTGAAGCAAATCAATGGATTCCATGGGAAATTTCATATTCGTTAAAACAAATGACTAGAAATGGTAGAATTAGCAAATCAAATGGTATTATCTCTGTTGTCATTCCAGACAGAGATAATAGCTATAGTTATGTTATGAGTGACTTTTTTGGAATGAAAAAAGATTCATTGTTCCCAATTATTAAAAATAACATGAATAATCTGAAGTATAACCATAAATCAGATACTTATAAAGATGATTCTTACATTGGTATCGTTAAATGGGATACTTTTATTAATGATATGGATTCTTATTTAAAAAAAGCAGAGCAAAAGTCAAAAAATGTTGATGAATATAAATTAAACACGTCAATTTCTAAAGATTACAGCTCAACAAGTATTTTTTGGCCAAAATAATTGACCAATTATAAAACATGAAAAAAGTTTATAAATTAAATGTAGAAGGAGAAAAAAATGTCAATTGATTTTAAAAAAATCGAAAGTGTAATAGGTTATACATTTGATAATATTGACCTATTACAACAAGCATTCGTCAGAAGAAGTTATTCTGTAGAAAATGGAGGTCAAAATAACGAAGTATTAGAGTTTATTGGTGATAAAGCATTAGATTTTGCTGTAATAAGATTAATGATGAATAGATTTGGAAAGATTACGGAAAATAAGCAATGGAATGAATTTAAACTAACTAATCCCAAATATTTTCAAACCAAATTAGATGAAGGAAAATTTACAGATATCAAAAAAATGTTAGTAGATACTAAATCTCTTTCAAAGTGTATTGATAAACTAGGTTTTCATACACAATTGATAATGGGAAAAGGTGACATTGCTCAAAATGTTCAAGAACAAGATTCAGTTAAAGAAAATTTATTTGAGGCAATTATTGGTGCAGTAACGTTGGATTGTGATTACAATATGGATATTATTACTGAAGTAGTTGATACAATGCTAGATTTAGATGCTTTTTTTGATGATGATTTAGAAGAAGATAATTACGAAAAGAATTATATTGGTCTTCTTCAAGAATGGAGTCAGTCGCAAGGACTTGGATTACCTGAGTATCATTACAAAGAAATAAGTGATGGGTATTTATGTGAAGTTAAGATTACTAACGATGATGATTTTAATGCTATATATTATGGAAGAGATCTAAGCAAAGCCAAAGCAAGAGCTGATGCGGCGTATCAAGCATATACTGATTTAAGAAATAAAGGATATATTGGTAATGAGTTTGAGGAAGCTGTTGGTGAACCAATATACGAAGAATCAATACGACAGATAAACGAATTGTTTCAAAAAAGATTAATTTATAAACCAAATTATAAATGTAATTTATCATATGATAATAATGGAGATCCTGAATGGGAGTGTATATTATCGGTAAAAGGGTATGATGATTATTATGGATACGCAACAACAAAAAAAGAAGCTCAACGAGAAGCTGTTTACTACTTTCTTTGTTATTTGATGGATATTGAAGATGATTATGAATAATTTCTACTGAAATTTAAAAATTTTTAATAAAAACAAGAGGTTTTGCATTTAAAGCGCAAAACCTCTTTATTGCTTGTAAAAAAATTATTAAAAACTTGCATTATTTGTCAAAATATGGTATAATATAGAAGCAAACTGTATATTTCTTAAGCTTGTAGTGGGGGAACACTCTTAATGGATAACATAATATGATTATAACCTCTCTACATATAGAGAGGTTTTTTTGCTGCAATTTATTTGGATTAAAAAATAAGGAGAAAAGTTCATGGAAATAGTAAGTTTAATAGTTAGTATTATTAGTATGATTGGTACATTAATTTCAGCAATTACAGCTTTTATAGCAAAGTCAGAAGTTAAAAAAATAAAAATGGTGCAAGAAGTCATAGGAAATAATAATAAACAATTTATGGGGGATATTCGTAATGGCTGATAAGATTGATCAAAATATTAAAGGTGACAACAATTGTCAAATAGTGGTTCAAGGGGATTATGTTGTTGGATTAAATGAAAAAGAAGTATTAGCTATAGTTGAATCACATGGTTATCAAACTAAAGATAAAATTATTGAAATAATTCGTGAAGTATTAAATAATATACCGAATGATAAAAAAATTAAACCGGACATAAGGGTATTTGTTCCTTTAATTCAACAATTAAGTTATAGTATGAATGAAAATTATATTAAAGAAATATACAAAAAAATGTTAGAATCAACTATGAATTCTGATAAAGCTAGTATTGTACATCCATCATTTATAAATATATTATCCCAACTTTCATCAGATGAAATAAAAATTTTGGATGCATTACCTTTATCGACTTTGAATTCTGAACCATTAATTTCTATGAATATGATAATAGGTAAAAAAGGCACTGAAATTACTAAAGTTAAGTATTTTTCAGATATTGGATATGGTAAATGTCAATATCCAAGTAATATTTGTAAATATATAGAAAATTTGGAAAGATTAAAATTAATTGAAATACCATATGGAAAAAAGCTTGCAAATGAAAATTTATATAAAAGGCTTATTGAACATCCTGCCTTAGAATCTATTCGAAGTAATAATAAATTAAATAACGAAATTGAAATTGTTTACAAATATGATAAAATGTATTACACGTTGACATCATTTGGAATGGATTTTATTTCATGTTGTAAAAAATAAAATTAAGTAATTATACAATAAAGAATATAAAGCTTTTCCAACAAGTTTTGAAAATCAAGAAAAAAAGCAGTATTTAAAATTAAATTCAATTATAGAAAGTGAATTAATAACATAAATAAGGAGGATTAAATATGGAAGAATTGCGCAAATTTAACCCTGAAGTGTGTGCAGAATTAAAATATTATGTATATAGGTTAATTGATCATAGAAATGGAATGACATTTTATGTAGGTAAAGGAAAAAATAATAAAATATTTGCACATGCGGAGTGTGCATTGAAAAATAATGGAGATATTGATTACAATCCAGAACAAGATGACGAAGAAAATTTAAAATATAAAACCATTCGCGAAATCAAAGATGCTGGCTTAAATGTTATATATATTATTCAAAAATATGGTCTTGATGAAATGGATGCATTCATTGTAGAAAGTACTTTAATTGATGCATACTCGATTGATAGAAAAATGACTAACAAAATAAAAGGCTTTAATTCTAGCAAACCAATAAATGCAATTACTTTGCAAAGGGATTTATCCGCAGATGAATATAAAGATGATACAAAAAATCCAAAATATATGATTATTAAAATAAAGGATTATTGGTTAAATCAAAGAAATAGTAGATATGATTGCACTCGCTCGGCATGGAAACTTGACCCTAAAAAGGCAAATAATTATCCGTACGTTCTAACTGTAATCGGTGGAATGGTTTATGAAGTTTACAAAGTAAAAGAATGGCATTATTGCGAAGAAATAAACGGAAGAGCAGAATTCACAGGAGAAGTTGCTGAACCAGAAATTCAAAAATTATTCAAGTGGAAGAAAATACCTGAAAAATATAGGAAAAAAGGACAGGCTAGTCCATTTTTATATTGCAAAATAGACGAATAGTAAACTATATATTAGTGAGAATTTTTCTAAAATTTACTATTTGTAAAAATTGCTTAAAATAGTTATACAGTGCAAAGGGAGGCAAAATTATGAAAAAACAAGAACCTAGAAAGCACCATTACATTCCTAGATTCATTCTTAAAAATTTTAATGACAATAAAGGTCAAGTTAATTATTGGGACATAAAAAAGAATAAACTTGAGAAACGCAATATTAAAAGTGTGTTTATGAATATAGATATGTATAGGGATGAAACAATTAATGAACAAGATCCTACTCAAATAGAATCAAAATTCTCTATATTTGAATGTGAAATTGCAAAATTAATTAGCGAAAAAATATTGAATAAGAGCGAAATAACTTTAAAAAAAAGTGAATTAGAACAACTTAGAATATTTATTACATTATTGGCATTTAGATCGAATTCAAGGATGAATCAGTATATAAATAACTCATTTAATGAATCGACAAGAGATACTCTTTTAAAATATCAACCAGATGGAAATTTTGAAAAATTGTGGAGGAGAGAGTTAGATATTCTTGCAACTTGTAGAAGTTACGAAGAAATTGAGCAATCTGATTTAATTGATCCAATTATCAAATTAGATTTTTTTAATGATTTAAAAGGATTTTATATGACATTTGTTGATGCAAGAGGTGGCGAATTCCTTCTTTCAGACATTTATCCAACTTTAGAGGTATTTCCAATTATTGATATTAATATACATTTGCACTGCATACTGCCTTTGTCTCCAACAAGAATGCTTCTTTTAAATCACATAATGTTTAAAAAAGAATATAAAGACAACTCCGTGTTTAAAAATATGGCTAAATTATCTAAAATTACTGGAGAGGCGACTGTTCAACCTAAATGTAAACATAATTTTAATAGCTTTGCAAACAAGGATAGTGAATATATTTACAAAGTAAGGAAAGTATATGCGCAGGATATTGAATACATAAATGCATTAATCCTAAATGAAACTAAAATCGGTGTAATTTTTAGAAATGCTGAAAAAATAATCGAATCTGTAAAATTATTTAATGAAAGAAATGATACAAAACAAAAATTTTTAGAATTAGAAAAACAATTATACAATGTTTTAGATAGCAATAATCAATAAACTATTAATACGAATTTTTGTATAATTGCATTTATATTGTACCGAATTTAGAAAAGCGCTTATTATTTGCAAAGAAAAATTGTGAAAATTTTTTTATGAACTAGTTCTAAATGATGCTTATTCGTTATAGAAACCTTATATTACAATAAAAAAATCGTAGATAAAATTGAACCTGCCTAAAAGTATTAGACTCATTTCTATAGAATTTTATATGAAAAAAATTTTAAATGAAAAAAACAATAAGTGTATGTCAAACCTGAATTGTTATAGCAAAATTATATAAGAAGATATCTGAACAATTAAGACAGGATTTAAAAAAAGTTATTTTAATTGTTACTGAATCTAATCAAGGAACTGAAGAACAAAGAAAATTATTTGGCAATAATGTTGTATAAAAAAATGTGTGATGAATCGAAAAATACATCATAATACAAAATTTTTATTGTAATAAATATGGGGCTTATAGTCTTTGTCATATCAGATTTTGATTGTATGTATTTTATAAAAATTTTAAAGAATACGACCTAATGCAAGGAATTGCTCATGTAAATTGTGTACATTTTGCTAAATGTTATTGCCTAATTATTGATTATATTAAACTAAATAAAGCATTGAAATATTAAAAAAGTTTTATAGCATATTAAATAAAAAATTAAACAGATTACTAAAAATTTAAAATGATGCCTAAATTATATTATCTAATAAAACTAAAAGGGAAGATTTATTTATTAATAATCTATCATTGACAATAAAATAGGCATTTCTTGTATGTGGTGGTATTATTACAATTGATTAAAGAGATGATGCAATGTATTATTTAGTTATTGTGAACGACATATTATAACTTAGAAATAAATTAGGCTTTATTTTCACCAAAGAAATGAATGAATATGTATCTGAATTACTAAATGATGCAATTGATGGCGAAGAAATTAATGTATTAACCAAAGATAATTATGCTTCTATTAATGCAATTGATTTATTGAATAAAGAAAAAATAGAATGATTAAGAAGAAAAAATTTACATCATGCATTCGTATAAATAGTCTAAAAATTGCTTCAACAAGCAATTTCTGAATCAAAAAGAATAATTGTTTCAAATTACAATAATATTCAAATAGGTACAGGAAGATTATTGAAAAATATAATGATAGATGCATTGATTTTACACCTACAGCTATAATCGTAAATCTAGTAAGTTTTGTTAGCAAAAAGGTGTCTGGCGAAAAAGAAACAAAAAAATTTAGAAAAAAAATTTTTATTATGTACGAGTTAGCGATATAACACTCGAATTAATCGCTAGAGAACTAAAAAAAGTTGTTGTAGAATGAACTCAGATCGATTGTTCTAATAAAAAATCGATTAGAGTAAAAATGATAACTAAGATTAAAAAATGTTAAAAAATAGAATTATTCACCAAAATATACAAAGTTAACAGTGAATGATGTTATTAAAAAAATAAAATATATAATGAATGGAGATTAATATGAAAATAGATGAACAAATTATACATACAACGATTCGCATTATTTCTGAAAGGACAGATGGTCTAACCTCAACAGGCACGGGATTTTTTTACATGTACAATGTTTGTGATAGAAAAATTCCAGTTATAGTTACAAATAAACATGTTTTAGAAAAGACTTTAAAATTGAGTTTGAAGTTTAGTATTGATTCAAATGGCATATTTGTCCCTGGTGATTATTACGTAATAAATATAGACAACCCAGAACATTTTATTATCAATCATCCAGATAGCGATGTGGATTTATGTTTGATAAAAATAGATCATATGTTAGATTCGGAACTTCAAAAAAATTTATGTATGTTTTTTCTTAACAAGGAAAACATTATAACTGAGGAATATGTTCGAAATAGTATTTCCAATATTGAAGAGATATATATAGTTGGATATCCTAATGGAATAATAGACAAATTCAATAATTTACCCATTGTACGTAAAGGTATAACTGCAACATCTTTAAAATATGATTTCAATAATAAAAAAGAATTCTTAATTGACTCTGCCATTTATATTGGATCTAGTGGATCTCCAGTTTTTATATTCAATCAAGGATTGTATTCAGTAGGAAGCACAATATATGGTGGAGATAGGCTTATTCTTGTAGGAATTGTATATGCGGTAAATTTGTACATAGCTAATGGAAAAGTAGAAATGAAAGAGATACCAACAGCAAATGCTCATGTTGCGGAGACATATATTCCTAATAACCTAGGTGTCGTTATTAAAGCATGTAGATTGATAGATTTTGACAAAATTATAGATGAAACATATAAAAATGAGGAGATGAATATGCAAAACTCTTAGTATCTAAGTTTAGTATATTTTTAAATGTTAAATAAATCAAAAATGGGTTTTGAAAAAGTATTATGACTAATGAAGAAATGTTAGAAATATTAAATAAAATGAAAAAAGGTTTATTAAATAAAGCTACAGGTGGTATTATGGATGATAATGAATATGGTGAATTTAGAAAGATAATTATAAATGAGCCAAAGTTTAAAAATTGTGACATTAGTTTTATTAAATCAAATATGTCGCCAAATGAATTTTTTAGATATATTCAAGGTATGTTTGATTGTTATAAGGAAAGGAGAACTTACATTACCAATAAAATAAATGCGTTAATTAATGTATTCCAATGAAATAAATGTTTATCAAAAAACTGGTTGGGAAAAATTGATGAATCAATTAATTATTTGTTAGAAGATTTGGATAATATTTCGGATAGAATTGATATAAATGAAAATGGGGTTAGGTGTAGAGAAACGATAATTATGCTTGCTAATATGGTGTATGAAGATTTTAAACATCATCCATTTGATATTTAAAAAGGAATCTCTAAAGATGATGCTAAAAGAAAATTTGATGGGTATTTTGAATATCAGTTTAAAGGATCATCTAACGCTTAAAAGAGATAGTATGCAAAATCGTGCAATAAGTTAGCAAATTATTTGACTCACGGCTCTAACTTAACAGCAAGGGATGCAAAACTAGAGATAATAGCAACATTATCGTTGATTCAGCTGATAAAGACAATTGAGAATAATTAATTTTGTGAGTTTTTACTAATGCTTTAAATAGTTGAAAAATATTTAGTTATAATTTATGGATGATAGATTTATATTTAAATTGTTAAATATTAGTTAAATCTATCAAAAAAGATGTTAAAGTTTTACTTATAGTTGAAGAAATAATATAAATATAAAAAAGCGATACAAATGCAAAAAGCCAAAATTAACAAAAAATGGGAAAATATTATTAGAAGTTCTTTTATTCGAAAAAAATGTATTTATGAAAAGTAAATGCTAATGTAGAAAATTAAAAACGAAAAATAATTGATGGACAAGTTAAACGTATTAAAGTAGTGGAAAAACTTAATAAACAATTTTTTATTCCGTAGAGTCTTTTAAATTGATGTGTGGTCAAAAATTTACTAACAAGAATTAGTTGTTTAAAAAAAATCCATAGAATTTTTTGACCTTAGCTAAGAATAAAGCGGTAATAGAGCAAAGTCTATTGTCGTTTTATTAAGTTCTACTGAGGGAAACATAGACAAACAAAATTTAATTTATTGAAAAAATATAAAATATTTAAAAAAATCCATGGAAACAAAAATATAATTATAGTAAAATACGTAATTTTAAACTTGTGAAAAAATGTAACGAGAAAAATTATACATGTTTACAAAATATAATAATGGAATATATAAGGAAACAAGAATATTTTGTTGTTTGTTTAACAATTTAACAAATAAAGAATAAAAAGAAAAGGTAATCTAATCTAATATCATTTCAACGAATTTGTAGAATTTTTTTAAAACTCAACCAATTATATAAGACCTTTTTTATTCGTAAAAAATTCATTAAATTCTTGCAATAATTGTCAAAATATGATAGAATATAAAAGTAAACTAAATATTTCTTAAGCTTGTAGTGGGGGAACACTCTTAAAAGATAGATTAAATGATTATAAACTCCCTATCTTTATGGGGAGTTTTTTTGTTAGATTTTAAATAATATTACACAAAAATTAAGCTTATTGAAATCATTTACAGAAAAATAATAACTAACAAAATACAAATGTTATAGTAATAATAGAAAAGTGAGGGAATATGAGCTTTATTTATGCACATAAATTTAAAAATGATTATACGAATGGAGAAACCATTGAAATATTAAGTGATACTAAAATTATGTTTAATGAAATAGAAGAAAAAGCATTAGATGCTAAAACACTGAAGAATATAAAAAAATATGGCATTATCAAAATAATTATTGTTGATTCACAATGTTGTATAGCATTTGCAGGAAACAATATTAAATTAGTAAACAACTTACTAGACCTATATAGTAAAACTGAAAAAAGTATTACTAAATTAATTGATTTGGCCTACGAGCTTCACTGTGAAAATCCAATTAATGATATAGAATTTATTATTTGCTATAATGATGCTAATAATATTAAACATATCGTATGCATAAAGGAACGTAAAAAGAATTTAAATGAAAATTTTTGTTGGATCGGTTCATCAAGTACTTTTTATGCTATGCAAAAAGAAAGGCAAGGAAATACTTTGCCAGTGAATCAATTATTCAGTAATGCGATTGAATCTGGTGTAGATGTTAGTGTTGGTGGGTGTGCTATAAAAGCAACATATTCAAATAGTTTTAAAGAATTCATATATAATTCATATCAATATTCTGTAGTAAGTAAACCACGCACGTACAAAGCTGGAGAAAAAATTATTATAATGGACACCAAAGAAAATGGTGGATATACCATAAGTGTTACAGGATTTAAGGATGAAGTTCATTTAAGGTTTGAGCAGATTGATAAATTAATTATTTATTGCAAAGAAAAATTAACAGGTGATACATGTAATAAAATCAAAAATGATTACAAATATTTTTTAATCCCACATGAAATGTAATAAAAAGTTTTATAGTCAATTTTATAAAATATATATAGTAGCAAATTGTTATAAAATTATATTTTCACTAATAATTAAAAACTTTTTATTGATTCTTAATTCAACTAAGAATAATTAATGCTTTTAAGTGTGAAAGAAAAAAATTTAAAATTAAATGAATTTACATACATTTCATATAGCAATACTTGGAGGAAAAAACATGGACATATCGGTAGAAAAAATAAAATACAAAAATGTCAATCAGGAAATCATGACAACTAATTTATATTATGTAAAATTTTCTTCTTTTGAAGAAGTAGAAAATAAGATCAATAATGAATTCGTGGATATTGTTCGCGCAGATCATACATATGAGTTGCAACCTACAAAACATGAAGTAAAAAAGTTTTTAGATAAAAAGACAGAAAAGCAAAAATATGGCGCAGTAGCTGAATTTTTTGCTCATGTTGTTTTGAGAGAAATGGGTTACACACAGCAATGTTTATACAGAAACTTAGAAGAAAACTCAATGAAAAAAGGATTTGACGGTTTGTATTTGCATAATAACAGTTATTGGATTATGGAAAGTAAATCATCAATAACTAGTCAACTTCATAAAGATAAAATTAATGAGGCAATTGATTGTATCGGCGATTCTATTGAAGGTAGAACAACTAATAATCCGTGGTCTAATGCGGTTTATCATATACTTGCATTACAAAATGAAAAAAGCGATACTACAATAATAAAAAAAATTAAACAATTATCAAAGGATTATCAGGAAAATAAAATGCATAATTTAACGGAATTTAATTTAATTCCCGTTTCAACACTATTTATAGAAAATAAGCAAAGTGTAGAAGAAATAATTAACGATATAAACAATTTATTTTCTAAAGCAACATATAAAGACATTATCGTTGTTTGTTTAGATAATTATGTTTATAATGAATTTATGCATTATTTGGAGAATTAACATGGATAGTAAATCTAAAAATACTTTAAACAAATTAGCAAATGAAGATGACTTTTTTTCCAATATAATAAAAAAGATAACACTGCAGGAAGATTTACAGCATAATGAGTACTCATACATGCTTTCTATGAGTATACTTTTTTCTGATGAATATAAAAAAAATAAAAATAGAGGATTTTTTGAATTTGCATATTATTTGGTTTTATATTATTCACTAAAAACAAAAAATTTTAGTCCATTACTTGATTTTTCAATAAATAATGGTTTTTATCCAATAACAAAAAGTATTTTAACAAATTATGATAAGACAATAATAGATTCTGTTTTAGAGTATGGAATTACAAAATATGGTTCAGGCCCAATTATAGAATTAAAAGAACAAAGAGAAAAAATAGAGTCATTATTATCATCAAATAGTGCATACAGGGCATATGTTGCTCCTACATCTTATGGAAAAAGTTCTTTCATAAAAGAAGATATTTTGAGAGAAAAATATAATAAAATTGGCATTATTGTTCCTAAAAAAGCATTAATATGGCAAACTTACCGAGACATAAAAGATGTTGCAAAAGACAAACAGTATAGAGTATTAATGCATGATACAGAATATAATAATGAAAACAGGATTATTGGGGTTTTCACCCAAGAAAGGGCAATTAGACTAATACAAGAAAATAATATTTTTTTTGATATTTTATATATAGATGAGGCTCACAAGCTGTTTGAAAAAGATGAGCGAAACATATTGTTAGCAAGATTAATCCGCTTGAATAGAAAGATGAATAAAAATCATAAAGTTATCTATTTGTCTCCCTTAATTAATGACGTATCACATTTAAAATTATATAATGAAGATATTATTGAATTGCAGAAAATAGAGTTTAGTATTAAAGAATATAAGATTAAAATATATAATGAGGATATTAAAAAAATAAGTTACTATAATCGATTTGTTGATAAAGAATTTGATAATGGTGAGTACTGCAATAGTTGCTTTGATTATATTAATCAAGAAAAGAAAAAGAAGAATTTAATATATTTTTTTAAGCCAAAAGATATAGAAAAATTTGCAAAAGATTTAATAACAGAATTTAGTGATAAAAATGATTCTGAACTTAATAATATTGCAAACATGATTGCAAAATACACAAATAAAGAATATTATATGATTGATTTAATTAAGCGTGGTGTTATTTACATACATGGTAAAATACCAGATATCATTAAGGATTATTTACTAACTAAATTTAAATCTTGTAGTAAAATTAATTATTTAATTTCCAATACGACTATTCTAGAAGGTGTTAATTTTCCAATTGACAATATATTTATTATGGATGTTAGGAATTTGACTACTAATGATTTAATTAATTTGTGCGGCAGAGTAAATAGATTGAATGAAATTTTTACTTCGCCACCACAATTGGATAAATTGCTTTGTCCTATAAATTTTGTTAAAACAATTAAATATAGTGGTAATCAATCTTTTATGAATAAAATAAAATTATTGAGATGTGATGAAAAAGACAATGTTGAAAATCCGTTATTAGTTTCATCCCAACTTAATACAGAAAAAAAGAACAACATAAAGAAAATCGAAGATGAATATATCGAATCTTTTACAAGTAAAACAATAAGAACTATTTTAATAAAAAATAACATTAACAATTTTTATAAAGATTTTGATAGTATTCTTCCATATTTAGAATACAGAATACAAAATGCAAACAAAATAACCAATAAGGAAGAATTAGTAGATTTAGCAGTAACAATTTTTATTTCTGGATCAATTGAAAAAGAAATAACTGATGTTGAGTTATTAAGGCTGAATAATGTTAAAGCACAACAATTTTATAAATATTATTTGGATAGAGTTTTTTATGCTGATATTAAGACAAAAATTGGGCATTTCTTGAAATACTTCAGTGATCATGAAAATGATCAAAGTTTGTTTTATATTGGTAATTCATTCGGTGAAGAAGAATATAATTCGGGAATATATAATGGAACAAGGAAAGTTTACATAGACTTGCGTAAATATAAGCAATTAAAAGATAGAATAAATTTGGCTGTCATAAAATCAAAAATTGAAGATGATTTTTTGAATTATAAATTTGCAAAATTAGTAAAAAGTTTATTTGATCTACAGTTAATTGATGAAAATTTGTATAACAAATATTTATATAATACAGTTGATATTAAAATTATTAATTTATTAAAACTTGGCTTTAGTTTTCAATTAATAAATTTTGTTGAAGATAAAAACTTAGGTAACGAAATTACAATTACTAAAACTGGTATAACGGTAACAGAAAAATTTAGAGAAGCTTTAAGTAAAGAAGATGACTTTATACAATACGAAATCAAAAAATTCATATAATAATTCTTCATATAACTAAATTATTGATAAAAATATTAAAATATGTTATAATCTTTATAGAAAAATAGATTTTTTTATGAAGGAAGGAATAATGATTATGGCAAAACTAAAACTAGGAAGTCTATTCGCTGGTATAGGTGGAATTGATTTAGGATTTAAGCTTGCAGGTGTAAACCCAGTATGGGCTAACGAAATAGACGAATTTTGCGCAAAAACTTTTATTCCTAATCATACAAAAACTAAATTATTAGTAGAAGATGTTAATAAAGTAAAAGCTAAACAAATTCCATTTATTGACATTTTAGCTGGAGGTTTTCCATGTCAACCATTTTCTGTTGCAGGTAATCGAAAAGGGTTTGATGATGATAGGGGTGGATTGTTTTTTCAAATTATCCGCTTAATAGAAGAGTTAGATCAAGAAAGAAGAAAGCCTAAGGTAATATTTTTAGAAAATGTTAAAAATATGTACACACACGATAATGGCAAGACATATTTAAAAATGAAAACAGAATTGCAAAATAGAGGCTATCACATTGTAGAAAAAATTATGAATACTTGTGAATATGGCAATATTCCGCAAAATCGAGAAAGATTATATATTGTTGGCTTTTTAAATGAAGAGGCTAAGAAAAGATTTAAATGGCCAGAAAAAATTAAATTGACTAATACAATTGAAAATGTAATTAATTGGTCTGGGGAAGGCGTAGATAAAAAATATTTTTATACAGAAAGTAATAAATGTTGGGATTTATTGAATAGTGAGATGACTCAAAAGCATTCAATTTATCAGTTTAGAAGAGTGTATGTCCGAGAAAATAAATCTGGAGTTTGTCCAACACTTACTGCTAATATGGGAATGGGTGGACATAATGTACCATTAATAAGAGATGATGAAAACAAAATTAGGAAGTTGACTCCTAGAGAATGTCTATCATTACAGGGATTTCCTGAAACATTTGTTATTCCTAGTGATGTTGCTGATTCAAAAATATATAAACAAGCAGGAAATTCTGTATCTGTCAATGTAATAAAAAGAATAGCTGAGGAAATATTGAAAGCATTAAAAGAAAATGAATAGCAAAATTAATTATAATAAACAAGAATTGGATAATTATTTAAACGATTTGCAAACAGTTGGTTCCCTTTCAAGTCTATTTTCTGATAGTGATATACCACTGTTACATTATAGAGTTCCGGAAAATTTGTATTGTTCACTATTTGGTGCAGAAAATCTAGCGAGAGCAGATGTTTCCGCTGATGCAAAACTAAGGAGTTATGGAATTGGCATAAAAACCTTTGTAGAAGGAAATAAAAAGACATACCAAAAAATAGCTGAATTTAATAGCCAAGCAGAATTATATAGAGATTTATCACCATTAGATAAAATAAAAAAAATAGCGGGATTAAGAAATAGAAGAATAACATTTACCAAAGATGTATATGGTATTAAAAATATGATTTATCATTGTATTGTTAGAAACCATGATGGTTTCTTCTTATTTGAAGAAGAAATGTTTTTAATTAATATTGATAATATTGTATTGGATGAAGTAAATAAACATATATATAAATTTCACGATGATTTAGCTGAATATCAGTTTAATGAATCAAAAAGCACTTTATATAAAAGATTTATTACTGATAATTATTTTGCTAGCATACCAGTAAATATTTTAGAAAACCCAATGGTAGCTTTGAGAAAAATAAATTTACCTAGCGAGTCTGCTGAAATAACTGAGATTTTGATGCTACCTTTATACACATATGATAGGAGCACAAAAAAGAAAATAGTTGCTGAAAAAAGTGGTTTAAATCAATGGAATGCTTCTGGTCGTAAAAGACATCCTGATGAAGTGTATATACCATATCCTGCAGAGATAAGAAGCATTAATGAAAATTTTTTTCCTGATAGAAATACTCCTTTTGATGTAAAACTACCTAATGGGAAAATACTTTCAATGAAAGTATGCCAAGATGGTGGCAAAGCTTTAATGTCTAATCCTAATAAAGATTTAGGTAAATGGTTACTAAGAGAAATTTTAAAAATTAATGAAGGCGTTTTAGTGACTTATGAAATGTTGCTGGAAATTGGAATAGATGCAATAGTTTTTGAAAAAACTGGAAACAAGTATAAACTAAATTTTGCTAAGGTAGGAAAATTTGAGGAATATAGAGATCATATATTATATTCGGATTACGAATAAAAAAGTAAAACGTTAATATTGATTTATATTTTGATTAATATCGTTTAGCTATATAGAATTATATAAAATATTTTTCAAAAATAAAAATCAGTTATTCAAAGTTGTTAAGGGTCATTAATATAAAGAAATTAAAAACTAAAGTGGTACCGAAATGTGATATGATGCCTCCAAAGTAAAAATAAAATTATTCACTACTTACTTTGGAGGCATTTTTATTATGGAAAGAAACTAAATATACAAAAAAACAAAAATAAAATCGATAAAATAATATATATTTTTGTAAGATATCTCAGTAATCTTTTAATAATTGATTGTTATCTTTTTAATAAACTTTAATATGAATTATTTATCACAACAAGTTATTTACATAATCCTTTAAATTTTTAGCAAAAAATGGTATAATATGTAAAAAGGGGAAAAATGATATGAGCTTGTTTGGGTATAAAAATAATAATAAGGAGTTTACAACTATTGAATCATTCTGTAAAGAAATAGACTATTTATTTAATCTTGATAAATTTATTTCTAGAAAAGAATACATTAATTTTTATAACGATGCACTACCAATTTATAATGAATTGCAATTAATGGGAGAGAAGAACATCCTAAAAGAGTGGTGTAAGAAAAATAGTATAGACTATAAATTACTAAGCAAATATATGGATGAATTTGCTAATACGGATGCCTTAGTTAAAGAACATAATAATAAGTTTATTAGTAAGCACTTAAAATCAGACAAAGAATATTTGGATAACATATTAAAAAAAGATGATCCCAATATTATTTTAGATGAAGAACAAAGAAAAGTTGTATTATCTGATGAAGACTATATATTGGGATTTCCTTCTAAAATAGAAGATGTTCCTGTAATGAAATTAGTTATTAAAGATGATGAAAATATTGATTATGCGGAAGAAAGAAGACTATTCTATGTTGCATTAAAACAGTTGAAGCTAAATATTCTAACTTTCAATTTAATTTATATTCTTTAAGTGATTTCTTAAGAGGAAAAGAAAGTAAAGTAATTAATACTTTTAAATTAAACGGACTTCGTAATTTTGGTATAATCAAAAAAATATATTATAAGCAATTACAATCATTTTTAAATGAACTTATAAAAGAAGAAATATTGAGCGTTGATAAAGAAAATTATAATGCTATTTCAATAATAAATAGTAACGTAGAAGATAAAATGTGTAAAAATATTTTTTCAAATGTCACAAAATAGTACCTTTGTGATGAAAAAGTAAAATACTAACATTGCTAAAAAATTTGATTATCCTCATTATTTTTTAGCTTGTGTTTGTTATAAATTTCCTTGCACTATTTATATTACTAAAAAATCAAAGTTTGTTACTTTGATTTTTTACTTTTAAAATAATGCTTTACGAAGCATTTTGTAAAATTTGCAATAAATATCTGAGAAATTTGCAGTATTAAATGCTATTAGAGTATTAATTGTAGTACTAAAAATGTTATTAAGCTTTAGTATATAGGCGCCTCTTTAATTTTTATGTATAAAGTTATTGATTATAAATATAATAATAGTGATAAAACGTTTCGAATCAACGTTTTATGTCTTTAAAATGAGATTTTTTTTCAAAAACGCTTGACAAAACATAGGAGGTGTGATATAATGCAGTTGAGGAAAAAAGGAGAGATAAGTATGTTATTGGAGTTTTCATGTTCAAATCATAAGTCGTTTAAGGATAAAATGATGTTTTCTATGATTGCAGGAAGTGATGATGCAAATAAAGAATTGTTATATGATTTTGGCAATTTCAGAGTATTAAATAGCGCTATTATATATGGCGCTAATGGATCAGGTAAAAGCAATTTAATCGATGCAATTTTATTTGTTAAAAATATGGTTTTAAATAGTATTTATCATCAACCTGGTCAACAGGTTAGACAGTTAGCTCATAAATTGTTAACTATAAATGAAGATAGCGAATATTATATCCAATTTATTACTAAAGGAATAAGGTATGCTTTTGGATTTACTTTATGTAAAAGCTTAATAACTGAAGAATATTTATATGTTTTTCCAAATGGAAGACAACAGAAGGTGTTTGAGAGAAAAGAACAAAATATAATACCTGGTGATAAATATAAAGGGAAATTCGAGTTATGCAAGACGGCTTTAAAGCCTAATAGATTACTATTATCATGCGCAGCAAATTTCACTCAGATAAATGACATAATGAATGTTTATAATTTTTTTAGAGATGAATTAATTATATATTCAAATATTGACATTAATAATAATTGGTTGAAATATTCACTGAATTCAATATATTCTAATAATACCATGAAAGAAAATGTTTTAAAATTACTTGAATACTTTAATACAGGAATAAAAGATCTTAATATAAAAATTGAAAAAAATCAAATTAAAGAAGAGCAACTACCACCTTTTTTGTCTGAACAAGCAAAAATTGAAATTATTAATAATACGGTAAAAATAGAGGCAAAAGTAGTTTATGAAGAATTTGAAACAGATTTATTTCTAGATGAATCACAGGGAATTAAAAAATTAATTGAATTTATATGTCCTTTTATAGATATTATTCTAAAGGGAAAAGTGTTAATATGTGACGAAATAGAGACTTCACTACATGAATCAATAGTCTATAAAATTTTCGATTTCTTTAAACAAAACGTTATAAGTAATGAAAATTATGCTCAGATAATTTCTACTACACATGATACTAGTTTATTAAGATTGGATCTGTTTAGAAGAGATCAAATTTGGTTTACAGAATTAAAAAAATGCGAACGATCAACTGATTTATATTCATTAGCTGAAATAAAAAATGTTAGAAAGGATGAAAATATTGGGAAAGGTTATATTTTAGGCAAATATGGTGCTATTCCAATGTTAAATGACAAAATAGTTTTGCTAACTAAAGAAAAATAAAGGGGTTTATATGTTAAGAGACTTAGAATTATTACCAAGAGTTGAAGAACAAAGAAATAAAAAAGATGTTAATATTCCTATTATTGAATTCGATTTGAATGAGATTAAGTCTCATTTTGATGATAACATCAAAAACATAGAAAAAAATTTTGAAATAGTTGATAAAATGGCTTCAAATAATGAAGTTGAAAAAAGCAAAAACATCTTGCGTTCTCAAATTGTTTTTTTGGAAAGTGCTTTAGATTTTTATTTGCATGAAATTAGTAAATATGCAATGATAAAGATTTTTAAGGATGAATGGCCTAAAACAGATCGTTATAAAAATCTGAAAGTGGAAATGAGATTAGTAGAAGATGCAATTAATAATCCTGAGTCATATGAATGGCTGTTAAATTATATAAATGAAAGAAACAAAAGAGAAGTGTATATTTCATTAGAATCTATGAAGGATCAATTAAATTTGCTAGGAATTGAATTTAACAATGTAATTGACACAGCATTTAGTAATAAATATAATAATGAAGGACAATTGTTGAATGGTAAGCAAGTAATAAAGGATTTATTTAATAGAAGGAATGAAATTGCACATCAATCTGATAGAAGTCATTATAATGCAAAACAAAATGAAATAACCAAAAGTTATGTGTTAGAAAGTATTGAATATGTAAAAAATGTAGTTTTAACAATTCATAATATAGCTAGTTCAAAGAAAGATGATTAATGAATCTAACTGATAATGGTAATGTTATCGATAAAATAAAAAAATCACCATCGCTAGATGATGATACATTTAGATATTATGTTATATAAATATCAAAGCAAATATATTATAGCATAATTCATATAATGATGCAAGTCTTTAGATGGTGGAAAGGAGGTAAATAATGCCAAAATACATTAAAACTGGTCAAAAAACACCTGTGTCAGGTCAATATCGTGTAGTTGGAACTAGAACAGAAGTTACGCTAGTAAAAGGTCATACGGTTCCACCTACTTCAACTGGAAAAACAAAATTTGCATTAGTTGATAAAACAAAACATAAATAATTTAAAAAAATATTAATAATTCAAATTCTATTATCAGTTAGATGAATATATAGAAGAGAATTAATATGATTAAATAAATAATTTTTTGTATAATACTACTTAAAAAAATTAATTTGAAGCATACTTTGTAAAATTTACAAAAAATATTTGATTGTTGATTCTTAATAAACTGGTAGAATTAACTATAAGCTATATAAATGCCAATTTATTGTAGTTAATGAAAACAAATTTTATGAACTTATATTAAATAATTATAAGTTAAACTTGTTCAAGTCAAGCTATCGGTACAATTAACTGGTGGCTTGATTATGTTATATAAGAAATTTTAGATAATTATGCAAAAATTATAATATCAAATGGTGAAAAATTAAAATGTAAAATAAAAAATACAACAATATTTTAATTTCTTTGATTTGGCATAAATGATAATTAACAAAACTTTATATTGAATTTAACTAAAAAACATTAGCAAATTAAATAATAGGTACATATACGATTCAAATGAGATAGTATCTTTGAAAATTGTAAAGCTAGAAATAACTAATTTAAATAGAAAAAAATAAAAGCCGTTAACGTGAATGTGGTAAAATCACAAAAGTTGATAACGGTGTCTACAATAATTAATATTAACAATATCGAATAATGTTAACATTATGAAAGCAGTTAACGAACTATCAAAACTATATTTTTATTATGATGTAGCTAATGGAATAAATCGCGTTTTGTGCGATATTCGCTTGAAAAAATTAGAAATTGATTAATAAAATTTATGCTTTCATAAATTTTGATGTTTCAATTGAATGAAAACTAATTATTGTTGCTCACTATTTTTCATTAATTTATTTATATGCATTAAGAAAAATAAAGGGTAATTATACGAATTTAAGAATTGAAAAATGCAATATAATGTTTGATATTGAAATTTATTCAATCGGATTAGCGCTATACCATGCCATACGTTCTATTCGATTATCTAAATTTCTTATAAAGAATATACTACTAAGTTGATTTGTGTATTCAAAACTTAGTAATAAATATATGTGAATATTTATTAAGCTTGTAGTGGGGGAACACTCTTAACAAATCTAATTATGCAAATATAGACTCCCTATTATGTAGGGAGCTTTTTTGACACAAATAAATTAATTATATTTAAAAAAATAAAGAGGTGAATATTATGATGAAATTAATTCTTATAACAGGACATAGTGCTAGTTCAAGCACCCTTACACAAATAAATCAAGATTATAATTTAATGAACCATAACTATTGCTTTGGAGAATTGTCCAAAACAAATGTTTTTATTGGAGAAAACAATTCAGGCAAAAGTAGATTTTTAAGATATTTGTTCAAAACTAATTTTCATTCCTTGAGTGCTGAAAACTTTAAACAATTTATAAATGAAATAGATCAAATTATAAGTTCAAATAGATATAGCAATGCTATATATGATACATATTATACAAAGTCATTGTCTAATAAAGAAAAATTTAATAAAATATGTGAAAAAATTCATAGAGACCCTAACTCATATGGACATATTAGAGTTGAATTTTTTCAATTATTGGAGACCCTTTATGAAGCTAATACATTGAATAACAAGTTTTATTTTCCAATAATAAGAGGAACAAAAGATTATAAAACAATCATTAATAATAAATTAGACACATTTTTAAAATTTGCTGATTCAATACAAAACAAAGATGCTATTTATCATTATATTAGTCTATTAAATTTGCAGTCAGACGGATTAGAATCATTTGATATATACAACGACGTTATAACTCATGAATATTTTAACGATTATGAAGATATTAAAAAAAGGATATTAACTGGTGGTAAATTATATAATGAAATAAAGTCTATGTTGTTGGGAGACGGATCTCAACGCGAAGTAATAGAAAAATTTCAAAACTTTTTAAAAGAAAATTTTTTCTCAAATTATAAAGAAGTTCAATTAATTCCTAATGAAGAGAAAAAAGTGTTGTATGTTAAAATTGGAAATGATGAAAGAGCTATATATGATTGGGGAGATGGTACACAACAATTAATAATAATATTGTACTCTCTTTATAAGCATAAAGACGAAATTGGTAAGTTATTTTTTATTGAAGAACCAGAAATGTATTTACATCCTGGTATTTTGCGAAAATTCATAGAAGTAATAAATTCAGATGTATTCAAAAATCACCAATATTTCATTACTACACATTCAAATATTGTTCTGGATACTTCTGCAGATACAAATATCAAAATGTCAATTTTTAAATTCAAAAAGGTTAATAATATAAATGATAATGATGGGAAACCATTTTTGGTTGAACAATGTAATAATGGTGATGTTTCATTGTTAAATGAACTTGGTGTAAGAAATTCTAGTGTATTTTTATCAAATTGTAGTATTTGGGTGGAAGGAATAACAGATAGATTATATTTGAAACATTATTTGGAATTATATTACAAAAAGTATCCAGATAAAAAAGTCTATCGTGAAAATATAGATTATACATTTATTGAGTATGGTGGCGGAAATGTTGTTCATTTTAATTTCGATGGAAAAATAGATGATTCTAATAGTATTAACGCAAAGTATATTAATAATAAAATATTTTTAATTGCAGATAATGATAATACGAAACCTGGAACGAAAAGGGCAAGTAGAAAAGAAAAGTATAGTGCTTTGCTCAAGGATAATTTTTATGAATTGCCTGTAACAGAAATTGAAAACTTAATTACATTTGAAACTTTAAAACAAATATTAATAAATCAAAATCCAGATAAAGAAGAAGAAATTTGTGAAGTTTTAAGTAATAAAAAGCAATTTTCAAATAAAAAATTAGGAAAATTTATTGATGAATTATTTCCTGAAGGTGATATAAAAAGATATGCTGCAGAAAGTGGGACAATAAAAAACAAGTTGGAGTTTTGTAAAGAAGCCATAAATGTGATGAATGATTACGATAAATTATCTAAAGAAGCAAAAACACTTACTGAAAAAATTTATGAATTTATAAGTAATAATAATAAAGACAATTAAAATATACTAAATTTTTTGCTTTATAATAATTATGATACTATTGAATAAATACCATATCCTTTAATATGACAGCAATTATAATGATGTTTGGCTTTGAAATGGTTACTAGTTATATTGTTAGTATATTAGAAGAAAAAATACTTTTAAGAAAAGAGATGAATAGGAAAATGGAGAAATCAAATTTAGAAAAATACATATCAGATTATGATATTTCTCTTTGTAAAGAATTAATCGAAAAAAATATGCTAGAACTGGAAGAGAAAATTAAATATCCTTTTAAAGACATATCTTTGCTTGCTAGAGCAATGGGGGCAATAAAAATTGAAATTTCTGACCAAGGTAAAAATAACAAAGAATATGCCAATTCGGGGTTAGCAACACTTGGAGATGCAATTCTTAAGACAGTGTTAACTGATATATTGTATAGATCATATGGAATTCGAACGAAAGGCCAATTAACGGCAAAAAAAAGCGAACTTGAAAAAAGTAGTGTTTTGCACAATATCATGAACCGTGAAAAACTAATTGATTATGCCTTCAATGAAAAACATTTTTACAAAGATACAGAAATACTTGATAATGAAAAAGTTGTAAATAATAATCATGATCAATATATCGAAGCAATTGTTGCCGCAATATATTATGATTCTAATTATGATATGGTTAAAGAATGGATATCGGAATGGTTGTTTCCATTACTTAATAAATATAAGGAAACCAATAATAAGTAGTTTATTAAAAAAACTTTTTTGCATTATATAACTTAGCTTACTAATAGCAGAATTGTTTTCTGCTATTTTTCTATTGAATCTAGATATTTTGTTTCAGCAATATTTATTGCATAGTATTAATCTACTTGTGGTTGATTTTTCCATTATTTAGAATAAATAGTTGAATAAATGTGAATATAATGATATAATACTAGTAAATGAAATAAGGAGAAAAGGTATGAAAAAAGTAATTGTTTCTTTAAGTATATTTATGGCTATCTTTACGCTTTTTATGTCAACAAGTGTGGTAGTACATGCGGACACTGGGCCTAAACCAGACATGCAAATAGAGATTTGTAATCTACCTAAATCTGATTATATCGTCGCATATGCAACTAAATATAAAGAATATATGGGACCACATCATTCATTTATTCCAGGTGATACGAGTGACAGACATTATGGTGAAACAAGTTTTGGAAATGTTGAAGATTTGACTATCGTATATAATAATGTTACTTTACCAGAAGGATGGTATTTGTGTGATATTTCATCATTTTATTCCAATAGTACTAATCTGTTAATCAAAAGTGGTTACATGTGGCCAACTGAATTCATTTTAATTATCTATGATAAAGTAAGTAATGAATATTATCTTACTGAAGAAACTAAAACTTATGCCTTTCATTCTTATTTTAAATATGATATGAATGATTATAAAAATACTTCAATTACATTAGAGAAGAAGATTGTATTAGAAAAGTCATATAAGTATGGAAAAGAAATATTAACATTTATGTTGCGATTACTTATTACTTTAGGAATTGAGTTATTACTAGCATTATTGTTTAAGTTTGACAAAAAATCATTTGTTATAATTGCTATATCTAATGCCGTTACACAAATAGGTTTAAACATTGCTTTAAATATTACTGCTTATTTCAATGGTAAATCAGTATTTTATATCTATTACTATATTCTTATTGAATTATTAATTGTGGTTGTTGAAGCAGTTGTATATCGATTATTATGTAAAAGAGGAAAAGACGGAACTAAGAAATGGATTATTTCTTATGCCATATTAGCTAATGTTTTATCATTTGTGATAGGGGTATTACTTTGGTTCTTAGTCTAATTTTAAAAGTCAGTTATACTGGCTTTTTTTATTTTTTAATTTAAAGTATGTTAAAGTTTTAGATGTTATAATTTGTTTAGAAAAGGTGATAAGTATGGAAAAAAGTTTTAAAAGACATGAAGTAAAATATCTAATTACCATAAATCAGTATATTAACCTAATGAATTATTTAAGTGATAAAGTTGAAAAAGATGTGTTTTATAAGAGCACAATTTACAATGTTTATTATGATACTGATAATTTTGAACTAATTAGAAAATCAATTGAAAAGCCTATTTATAAAGAAAAGTTAAGAATTCGTTCATACGATAAAACTACTTTAGATAGTAGTGTGTATGTTGAACTAAAGAAAAAATATGATCATATTGTCTATAAAAGAAGGGAAAAAATTGCTTATAAATATGTTTTAAATAATAGTTTTTTAGAGGGTGCTGAAACCCAAATTTATAAAGAAATTAAATACTTTAATGACTTTTATGGCGGATTAACCCCTAAGATGTTTTTATCATATGAAAGAGAAGCATATTACTTTAAAGATGATAAACAAATTAGAATAACTTTTGATACTAACATAAAGTATCGTACTGAAAATGTTAATTTGTTACCATCAATTAGTGATATTAAATTATTACCCAATAATTTAGTATTGATGGAACTTAAAGTACCTTTTTCAATTCCTTATGATCTTGCAAAATACTTATCAAGTGATAAAATATTTAATACACCTTTTTCTAAATATGGCACAGCCTATAAACAAATACACAAATTATCACAAAATTCAAAGTATTAAAACTACTAATTTAGGAAGTTTAATTAAAATAAAGTATGATGTTGTTTAAAAGAAGATATAATTGAAAAAGACTTTATTGATGAACTTAGAGTAAAAAATGGCAATTTAGAAATAGCTATTTGTAATGCTGAAATTAATAACGAACTATAGATAAAAATTATATTTGCTTGATTTAGATAAGACAATGTAGTATAATGTCTATGATAGGTTGAAGATTAAATGACTTCCTTATTAAGGAAGTCGTTTCTAATCTAATTAAAAATATATAATTTAGTATATTTAGATAAAAAATGTCAATAATAAGAAAAATGATGAAAGAAAATGAGAAATCCTAGAGCACCTAGAGAAAGTGGAGTATTTATGAGATTATTAAAAAGGTTAATTATTAACTTAATTGCTTTAGTTGGACTAATTGCTATTGCCATCGTTGTTGGCTATGTTTATGTTCGTAAAACTTATAACATTGATTTATTTAATACGGTGAGTCAGTTAAAGAATCTTAGTAAAGAAGTTGATCAAAAAGAATTATGTATGTTCCCAATTAAAGATAGTGATTATAGTGATGCTAAAACAGAAATTGACAAATCAATTGTTGATTTTGTAACCTATGAAGAAGGAACTGGTTATAATGGTTATACTGTAAATCTTAGTAAGAGTGATTTAACATTAAATAAGTTTATGATGATTTCATCACAACAACTTGGAGCACTCGCCCAAATCATTTTACACCAACAAACTGGAGGGAAAATCAGTGTTTCTGGAAAAGAAGTTGCTATTAAAATACTTGAATTAGAAATTTACCAAGTACAAGATAATGGAAGTGCTGATCTAAATATAATATTAGAATTAGATTTAACGCCATTATTTGATAATGCTAAAAAGTTTCCATTTAACTTCTTGAAAAAATATGCACCAAAGAAATTGTATATTTCTTCAACCGTAACTATCCAAAAAGGTGAAACGGCTTTCTCATATAGTGTATTACATAAAGATATTACTATTAACAATTTAAAATCATCTGATACAGCTGATTTCTTTAATACTTTAGATTTTGTTTTCAAAATTGGTTCAGCTGAAGATTTAAATCTTTTAATTGGTAATACGGTTGCAAATGCTTTGATAGGTAATGAAGCAAATCCTGGTTTTGCTTATACACTAAAACAATATGGCGCAAACGACTTTTCATTTGCTACTCTTGCCGCAACAAATTTCTTTATTATTCAAAAATAATCTTGACTGACCTTCTTAGGTCAGTTTTTTTATTGATTTACAAAACAAATATATTTTAAAATAAACTAAAATATGGTATAATGTGAAAAGTAGGTGATTATTATGAAAATATTTATTGCATCAGATATTCATGGTTCGGCATTTTATTGTAAAAAACTCCTAGAACGTATAAATAAAGAAATGCCAGATCGCATTATTTTAGTAGGTGATATTTTGTATCATGGTCCAAGAAACGACTTACCTAAAGATTATAATCCTAAAGAAGTAATCAAAATGTTAAATGAGTTAACAACACCAATCGTTAGTGTACGTGGTAACTGTGATAGTGAAGTTGACCAAATGGTTTTGAAATTTCCAATATTAGCCGATTATTTACTACTTGCCATAGGTAAAAAGACTATTTTTGTTACTCATGGACACCTCTACAATAAAAATAATTTACCACCCCTAAATAAAGGTGATATCTTATTATGTGGTCACACTCATGTTCAATGCTTTGAAGAAATAAATGATATTGTTTATATGAATTGTGGTTCAGTATCAATTCCTAAAGAAGATGGTTATCACGGTTATATGATTATTGGTTATCACGGTTATATGATTATTGAAGATAATAATATAACATGGAAAGACTTAGATGGTAATGTTCATCTAAATAAAGTGATGTAGGAGGAAATATGAATTTTTTACACTTAAAATATGCAATAATGGTGGCAGAAACCGGTTCTATCAGTAAAGCAGCTGAAAAATTATATGTTGCTCAACCCAATGTTTCAAGAGCTATCAAGGAACTAGAAAGCGACCTTAACATCACTATTTTTGAGCGTAATTCTAAAGGGATGATTGTTACACCTGAAGGTGAACAATTAATCCACTATGCGAAAAGAATCTTAAGACAAATTGATGATATGGAAAAGATATTTAAATATCAAAAAAAGAAAAATGTTTTTTCAATATCCGTTCCAAGAGCAAGTTACATTTCTGATGCCTTTGTTGAATTTTCAAAATGTCTAAATAATATTGATAACGCTGAAGTATATTATAAAGAAACTAATGCTTATCGAGTTATAAACAATGTAATAAATGAAGAATACAATTTAGGTATTTTACGTTATTATATTAATCATGACCGCTATTTTAAAGACATCATTGAAAAGAAAGAATTAAAATGTGAATTGATTAATCAATTTAAATATGTTTTAATCTTTAATAAAAATAGTGCGCTTGCGGAAAACAAAGAAATCCATTATTCTGATTTAAAAGATTTTATTGAAATTGCTCATGGTGATCCGTATGTTCCATCACTTTCAACCAATGAATTGGTAAAAACAGAATTATCAGAAGAAGTAAGTAGAAGAATTTTTGTTTTTGAAAGAGCTAGCCAATTTGAACTACTTGCAAACAATGAAGAAACCTTTATGTGGGTTTCGCCAGTATCAAAAAGGTTATTAGACCGTTATGGATTAGTTCAAAAAGAATGTATAGATAACACTAAGGAATATAAAGATTTGTTAATTTATCGTTCTAATTATAAACTTAGTAAGTTGGATCAAGAATTCATTACAAAGCTTTGTGAAAGTAAGCGTAATATTAATTAATTTTACTCTAAAAAGTAAAAGTATATCGATATTGATATATCGATATACTTTTTTGATATTTGCAAATATTTGAAAAATGTAGTATAATGTTAGCGAAAGGTAGTTAAAGATATGATTTATAAAACAATTCCTAAGTCTGTTATAGAACGTATCCCTATTTATTTGAACTATTTGAATAAAATAGATGAAGACGGTCTAATATCATCAACAACAATTGCCCAACAATTAGGGTTAGGTGAAGTTCAGGTTAGAAAAGATTTAAATCTAATATCCGGAAAGGGTAAACCTAAAGTTGGATATCAAGTTAGTAATCTAAAATCTGATTTGAACAAGTTAATCTTCGATGATAAACTTATCAATGTTGTGATAATTGGAGCCGGTAAAATAGGAAGTGCACTTGCAAAATATCATGGTTTTAACGAAAATTCGTTTAAAATAGTAGGCATATTTGATAATAGCCCTGAAAAGATTGGAAGGACAATCAACGATAAAAAGATTTTATCAATTGATGAAATGTCATCCTTCTGTTTAACGAATGATGTTAAAATGGCAATAATTTGTGTACCTCATGATAGTGCTCAGAGTGTATGTGATGAAATAATAAATTGTGGTGTCAAGGGAATTCTTAATTTTACAGATCAAAAATTAAATATACCAAATGATGTAAAAATAAGAAATGTTGATATTGTATCACTACTAATAACATTAGCTGTCGAAATAAATAATAATTGAAAAGGAGTGTAATTTACATGGAAAAAAATTATGAAATTGTTGATAGTTTAGAAAAATTATCAGCTAGATTAGAAAAAATTAAAAAAGCTCAAAAAGTATATGCTACATATACAGAAGAACAAGTAGATAAGATTTTCTTAAATGCCGCACTTGCAGCTAACAAGGCACGTATTGAACTTGCAAAAATGGCAGTTGAAGAAACTGGTATGGGTGTTGTTGAAGATAAAGTAATTAAAAACCACTACGCTTCAGAATACATTTATAACAAATATCGTAATGTAAAAACTTGCGGTGTAATTGAAGAAGATAAAGCTTATGGTTTAAAGAAAGTTGCAGAACCTATGGGTATCGTTGCTGCAGTTGTTCCTACAACTAACCCAACATCAACAGCTATCTTCAAAACTTTACTTGCTTTAAAGACAAGAAATGGTATCATCATTAGTCCACACCCTAGAGCAAAGAACTCTACTATTGCTGCCGCAAAAGTAGTTCTTGAAGCTGCTGTAAAAGCTGGTGCTCCTGAAGACATTATCGGTTGGATAGATGTACCTAGTTTGGAATTAACTAATGCAGTTATGAAAGAAGCAGACGTTATCCTTGCAACAGGTGGTCCTGGTATGGTTAAAGCTGCTTACTCTTCTGGTAAACCTGCAATTGGTGTGGGTGCTGGTAACACTCCTGCAATTATTGATGATTCTGCTGATATCGTCTTAGCTGTTAACTCAATCATTCATTCTAAGACATTTGATAATGGTATGATTTGTGCATCTGAACAATCAGTTATCGTATTAGATGGTGTTTATGAAACTGCAAAATGTGAATTCATGAAACGTGGTTGCTACTTCTTAAATGAAGAAGAACTTAACAAAGTTAGAAAGACTATCATCATCAATGGTTCACTTAATGCTAAGATTGTTGGTCAAAAAGCTGCTAAAATTGCTGAACTTGCTGGTGTAACTGTTCCAGAAGGTACAAAAATTTTAATTGGTGAAGTTGAATCAGTTGAATTGTCAGAAGAATTTGCTCATGAAAAATTATCACCAGTTCTAGCAATGTATCGTGCTAAAGATATCGAAGATGCATTTGCTAAAGCAGAACATTTAATCGCTGATGGTGGTTATGGACATACTTCTTCAATTTATCTAAACCCTATTACTGAACAAGCTAAATTAGAAGAATTCGCAAAACGTATGAAGACTTGCCGTATTCTTGTTAATACACCTTCATCTCAAGGTGGTATAGGTGATATTTACAACTTTAAACTTGCTCCATCTCTAACACTTGGTTGTGGTTCTTGGGGTGGAAATAGTGTATCTGAAAACGTAGGTGTAAAACACTTAATAAATATTAAAACTATCGCAGAAAGAAGGGAAAATATGCTTTGGTTTAGAGCTCCAGAAAAAGTATACATCAAAAAAGGCTGCTTACCTGTAGCACTTCAAGAATTAAAAGATGTTATGCATAAGAAACGTGCATTCATCGTAACAGATAAATTCTTATATACAAACGGAAATGCTAACCCTATTATTGAAAAATTAAAAGAAATGAATATGGAATACACAGTATTCTTTGATGTTGAACCAGACCCAACATTAGCATGTGCTAAACGTGGTGCTGAACAAATGAAATCATTCCAACCTGACTGCATTATCGCATTAGGTGGTGGTTCTGCAATGGACGCTGCCAAGATTATGTGGGTATTATATGAACATCCAGAAGTAGACTTCTTAGATATGGCAATGCGTTTCATGGATATTCGTAAACGTATTTATACTTTCCCTAAGATGGGTGAAAAAGCTTACTTTATCGCTGTTCCTACATCTGCAGGTACAGGTTCAGAAGTTACACCATTTGCGGTAATCACTGATGAAACTACTGGTGTTAAATATCCATTAGCTGACTATGAATTACTTCCTAAAATGGCAATCGTTGATGCTGACTTCCATATGACAGCTCCTAAAGGATTAACTTCTGCATCAGGTATCGATGCTGTATCACACTGTTTAGAAGCATATGCATCTATTATGGCTACTGACTATACAGATGGTTTAGCTTTACGTTCATTAAAGATGATATTCGAATACTTACCAAGAGCTTACAACAATGGTGCTAATGACCCTGTTGCTCGTGAAAAGATGGCTAATGCCGCAACAATGGCTGGTATGGCTTTCGCAAATGCCTTCCTAGGTGTATGTCACTCAATGGCTCACAAACTTGGTGCCTTCCATCATTTACCTCACGGTGTTGCTAATGCCTTGATGTTAGATGAAGTAATTAGATTCAATTCTGCCGAAGTTCCAACTAAGATGGGTACATTCCCTCAATATGATCACCCTCACACAATGCAAAGATATGCAGAAGTTGCTGATTATTTAGGTCTTGGTGGAAATACTGACGAAGAAAAAGTTAACAATTTAATCAAAGCAATTGATGAATTAAAAGTTAAGATTGGTATTAAACCTACTATTAAAGATTATGTTCCAGATGAAAAAGACTTCTTAAATAGACTTGACGCAATGGTTGAACAAGCATTTGATGACCAATGCACAGGTGCTAACCCTCGTTATCCATTAATGAGTGAAATCAAACAAATGTACTTAAATGCTTATTACGGTAAAGAATTTGTTGAAAAACCTGTTCCAGTTCAAGATCTAGAAAGTTATATTCCTGAAGATAAAAATGATTTTAAACGTGCATATAAAAAGAACAGAACGATTAATAAATAGAAAGTGAGGAGAAGAATATGAATCTTGAAAAAATTATTGCTATTAGAAATGCAAAAACAATTTATTGTGATGAAAACAATTGTGTAAAAGTATTTAATAAAGAATACTCAAAAGCCGACATTTTAAATGAAGCATTAAATCAAGCTAGAGTAGAAGAATTACCTATTAATGTACCAAAAATCAAAGAAGTTACTATGATTGATGGTAAATGGGCTATTATAACTGAATATATCAAAGGATATACTCTTCTTCAATTAATGGAAAAATATCCAGAAAAGAAAGATCAATATCTTGAACAATTTGTGGATATTCAATTAGCTACTCAAAAAAATACTTGCCCTTTATTAACTAAATTAAAAGACAAGATGAATCGTAAGATTAATATGGCTGACATTGCTTCAACAACTAAATATGATTTGCATACAAGACTTGAAAGTATGCCAAAGGGTAATTCACTTTGCCATGGTGACTTCAACCCTTCAAATATCATAATCTCTGAAGATAATAAACCATATATTATCGACTGGTCACATGCTACTCAAGGTAATCCATGTGCTGATGCCGCAAGAACTTACTTATTATTCTGGCTATCAGGTGACATTACAAGTGCGGAAAAGTATCTTGATTTATATGCTAAAAAAGGAAATGTTACTAAAAAAGACATTCAAAAATGGTTGCCAATCGTTGCTGCTTCTCAATCAGTTAAGGGTAACGAAAAAGAAAGAGAGTTCTTACTTTCTTGGGTTAATGTTGTAGATTACGAATAAAAAACGGAGGAATAGAAAATGATTAAAATTACTGTTTGTATTGGTAGCTCATGCCATATTAAAGGTTCAAGACAAGTTGTTGAACAACTACAATACTTAATTGCAAAAAACAATTTAAATGATAAGGTTGAATTAAGCGGAACATTCTGCATGGGAAAATGTCAAAATGGTGTTTGCGTTAAAGTAAATGATGAATTATTCTCTTTAACACCCGACCAAGTTAACGAATTCTTCGAAAAGAATGTTGTTGAAAAATTAAAATAATGGTAGAAGTAAAAGTTTGTATTGGGAGTTCATGCTTTTTAAAGCATGCTCCCGATATTGTTGAATACATAAACAAAAAAATTGAAACAGAAGACTTATGGGACAAGATTATTTTATCAGGAAGTTTCTGTGCGGGAAAATGTAACCGTATCGGTGTTACTATCTTTGTTAATGATCAAGTTTACACAGGTGTTACTGTTGATGAAATTGAAAAATTTTGGAATGAAAAAATAGTTCCATATTTAAATTAATTTGAGGTGAGTAAATTGTCTAAGTACCTAACATTAAAGAAATCAAATTGTAAAAACTGTTATAAATGTATAAGACACTGCCCAGTAAAATCAATTAGATTTTCGGCAAATCAGGCACATATTATAGATAATGAATGCATTCTTTGTGGACAATGTTTTGTAATCTGTCCTCAAAATGCCAAAGAAATTGTTGATGGTGTAGAAAAAGCTAAAGTACTACTAATGTCAAAAGCACCAGTTGTTGCTAGTATTGCGCCATCATTTATAGCTAATTATAACGGAATTGGTATAGAAGCTATTCGTAATGCTTTAAAAAAATTAGGCTTCTATGATGTTGAAGAAACCGCTATAGGTGCTACATTTGTAAAAAATGAATATGATCGCTTATTAAACGAAGGTAATCACGAAATATTGATTTCTTCATGTTGTCACTCAGTAAATTTATTAATTCAAAAATACTTTCCTAATGAATTACAATATTTAGCTAATGTAATGAGCCCTATGCAAGCTCATTGTAGCGATATTAAGAAAAGAATTCCTGGCGCAAAAACAATATTCATTGGCCCTTGCGTTGCTAAAAAAGATGAAGCAGATCGCTATGAAGGAATTGTTGACTGTGTTTTAACCTTTGAAGAGTTATCAAATTGGTTAAAAGAAGAAGGAATTGTAATTGAACAAACTCAAGATAGTGAGGAAATCGCAAAAGGTAAAACTAGATTATTCCCTACTACCGGTGGTATCCTAAAAACTATGGAATGTGATGCAAAAGGTTACACATATATGGCCATAGATGGGGTTGAAAACTGTATTGCGGCATTAAAAGATATTGAAAGTGGTAAAATTTCAAAATGTTTTATTGAAATGTCAGCTTGTGTTGGAAGTTGTATAGCTGGTCCTATTATCGAAAAACATCATTGTTCACATATCAAAGACTATCTATTAGTAAGCCACTACGCTAGTGCTAAAGATTTTGATGTAGAACAACTTGATAAGATGTACTATTATAAAAATTTTTCTCCTATTAAAATAGATAATAACAAACCAAGCGAAGAAGAAATAACCCAAATTCTAAAACAAATGAATAAAACAAAACCAAGTGATGAACTAAACTGTGGTTCTTGTGGATACAATACATGTCGTGAAAAAGCAGTCGCAATATATCAAGGAAAAGCGCAAATTTCGATGTGCCTTCCATATTTAAAAGAAAAAGCAGAAAGCTTTTCCGATTGCATCGTTAGTAATACCCCTAATGGATTAATTGTAGTAAATGAAAAACTAGAAGTACAACAAATCAATGGTGCAGCTAAAAAGATTATGAATATTAGAAATGATTCAGATATTTTAGGTGACCAAGTTGTAAGAATATTAGATCCAGTACCTTTTACTAAAGTTTTAGAAACTAAGCGTAATATTCGTAATGAAAAAGTATATTTAGCAGAATATGATAAATACGTAGAACAAAGCATAATTTATGATACTAACTATCATATGATGATTTGTATTATGCGTGATGTTACTGAAGCAGCTCTTGAAAAAGAAAAGAAAGAGACAATCAGTAAACAAACGGTAGAAATTGCGGATAAAGTTGTTGATAAACAAATGCGTATTGTTCAAGAAATTGCTTCATTATTAGGTGAAACGGCAGCGGAAACTAAGATTGCTTTAACTAAATTAAAGGAGTCTATTAGCGATGAATAATTTATGTGCAGATATTGGTTACAAAAGCATTAACCACTATGGTGAAGAGTTATGTGGTGACCACATTGATATTATTGAACAAGAAGATGGATCAACAATTATCGTACTTGCAGATGGTTTAGGAAGTGGCGTAAAAGCGAGTATTTTATCTACATTAACTTCTAAAATCATTTCTACAATGATTTCAGCAGGATTATCACTAGAATCTTGTGTAGATACGATTGCTGCTACTTTACCAATTTGTTCAGTACGTGGGGTTGCTTATTCAACTTTCTCAATAATTCACATAAAGAATAATGAAGAAGCCGAATTAATCCAATATGACAATCCGCAAATCATCCTAATTAGAAACGATGAAGTCTACAATTATCCTAAAACAGAATTAATAATGGGTGGTAAGAAAATTTATAAAACCCAATTAAGACTACAAGAAGGTGATGTACTTGCATCAATGAGTGATGGATGTCCTCATGCAGGTATAGGAATTGCCTATAACTTTGGTTGGAAATTATCTGATATTGCCAATTATATAAGAGTTATCAATTGTGGTGGTTATACTGCCAAAACAATGTCAACAATGTTGATTGATGAATGTAATCGATTGTATGGTGGAAAACCTGGTGATGATGCAACTGCTTGCATCATAAAGATTAGGAAACGTGAACCAGTAAATATTTTATTTGGTCCTCCATCAGATCGTAATGATAATGACCGTATGATGGCACTATTCTTTGCCAAAGAAGGTAAACATATTGTTTGTGGTGGTACAACATCATCTATTGCCGCAAAATATCTAGGAAAACCAATAAGAGCTTCATTGAACTTTGAAAACTCTGATGTTCCACCAACTGCCGAAATCGAAGGCGTTGATTTAGTAACTGAAGGCGTAATAACAATAAACAAAGTAGTAGAATATGCCAAAGATTATGTTGGTGAAAACAAACTATATGATGATTGGTGTTTCAAAAAAGACGGTGCTTCTTTAATTAGTAGATTATTATTTGAAGAGGCTACTGATATTAATTTCTATGTTGGTCGTGCAATAAACCCTGCTCACCAAAATCCTGATTTACCAATTAATTTCAATATTAAAATGAATTTAGTTGAAGAACTAACCAAGTATCTAAAATTAATGGGAAAACGAATTAAGGTTAGTTATTTCTAAAGGTGATATAATGAAAAAATTTGATACAAAAGTTCAATATATAAAATATCAAGTGCTAAAGGAAGTAGCAAAAGAATCTTGGGATAATACCCTTACTGAAAATATTTTAGATATTCCTAAAAAGATTATTGTTGGTAAGGTTCCAACTATGCGTTGTTGCGTATACAAAGAACGTGCAATTATTGCTGAAAGAGTAAAAGTTGCAATGGGTGGCGATCGTAACAACAAAAACGTTATCGAAGTAATCGATATAGCGTGTGATGAATGCCCAATGGGTGGTTATGAAGTAACTAACGCATGTCGTGGCTGTCTTGCTCACCGCTGTGAAGACGCATGTAAACGTGGTGCCATTTCTTTTGATGATAATCACGTAGCACATATTGATAAAACAAAATGTGTTGAATGTGGCGCTTGCGCAAAAGTATGCCCTTATAGTGCCATTCACAACTATAAACGCCCTTGTGAAGTTGCTTGTAAAGTTAAAGCTATTTCAATGGGTGAAAACAAAGAAGCAAAAATCAACGATGATAAATGTATTGCCTGTGGTGCTTGTGTATATCAATGCCCATTTGGCGCAATATCTGATAAATCAATGATTGTTGATGCAATTGATATTTTGAAGAAAAGCAACAATAACGAAAAATACAAAGTATATGCCGTAGTTGCTCCATCAATATCAAGTCAATTTAACTACGCTAAACTTGGCCAAGTTATCACCGCACTAAAGAAATTAGGCTTTTACACCGTAGTAGAAGCTGCACTAGGTGCTGATATGGTAGCACATACTGAATCACTTGAACTAGTAGAAAAAGGATTCCTAACTAGTAGTTGTTGTCCTGCATTCGTTACATACATTAAAAACGAATTTCCTAATTTAGTACAACATATTTCTCATAATTTATCTCCAATGGCAACAATTGCCAAATATTTAAAAGAAAATGATCCAACTTGTAAAGTAATTTTCATTGGTCCTTGCACAGCCAAGAAAAAAGAAATACAACAAGAAGAAGTAAAGAAATACGTTGATAATGTATTAACATTTGAAGAATTACAAGCATTATTCGATAGTAGAGAATTTGATATCACTACTTTTGAAGAAGATATTCTTGATAATGCTTCATACTATGGAAGAATTTTTGCAAGATCAGGTGGATTATCTGATGCTGTAAAAGAAGCACTTAAAGAAAACAATATTACTGATTTTGACCTAAAAGCTGTTACTTGCGATGGTATCGAACAATGTAAGATTGCTCTATTAAAGAAAAACAAAAACTTATTAGATGGCAACTTCATTGAAGGTATGGCTTGCCTTGGTGGTTGTATCGGTGGTGCTGGTTGCTTAACCCATGGTGAAAAGAACAAAGCTGAAGTAGATAAATATGGTATGGAAGCATACGAAAAAACTATTTCCGATGCAATATCAATTGTAAAAATGACAAAATAACTTTATAACTTTTGAAGAAAATGTTAAATTTCGGTTTAACATTTTTTTCTTTGTTTAAAAATTAAAATATAACAAACAATACAAATATGAAAAAAAGAATATTAATATTATTAATTTTTACATTTTTTATCTTTTCATGTAAAAATAATATTGAACCAAAAAAAGAAATCAACGTTGAAAATAAAGAATTAATAATTAAAGATAATTCAAAAATTAATTACCCAAGTATCAATAATGAAGTTGATGAGCAACTAAAAGAAACAATGAAATTAACTTGTGATACGATTGAAAGTAATTATCATACTATTCCCAAAACTACATATGAAAGTTTTGTTAGTAAAAACTATATAAGTTATTTAATTACTTATAAATTTAACAATAACGAAATTACTAAATCTTATGTTTATGATGTCAATACCAAAAAAAGAGTTTATTTCAATAATAACCTTATTACCAAAATAAATAGTGTATTGAAAAACAAATATAACATCAATAGTAATGATTCAGGCTTTATCAATGTTGTTATTAACAACGATGAAATTGTAGCATATTTATCAACATACATCACAAATAGCGATGTAGAAAAAGTTAAATTTGCATATTCAAGTACTTATCTAGGTGAAAATATTACTAGTATTACAAACAAAAAAGTAGTTGCTTTAACCTTTGATGATGGGCCAAGTTTTAATAGTAAAAAAATAGTTAATTTATTAGATGAGTTAAACATAAAAGCAACTTTTTTTGTATTAGGCTGTAATGTTGAAAAATATGCAGATGAATTAAAATACATAAATGATCATGGCAATGAAATAGGAAATCATTCATATTCACATCCTGATTTTAGGAAATTATCGCTTGAGCAAGGATTAAAAGAAATTGAAAAAACGCAAGCAATTGTCTTTAAAACTATTGGTAGATATCCGAGACTGTTTAGGTTTCCATATGGATTAGTTAACAAGCAAATTTTAAATAACATCAAACTTCCAACTATTCTTTGGAATGCTGATTCACTAGATTGGCAGTGTTGTGATACTAAAACAATCATTAAAAGAGTAGAAAAAGAAGTAAAAGAAAATGGCATTTTACTATTTCATGATTTTAAAAACTTTAATGAAGAAGCTATTAGAATTATTGTTAATGACTTAAAAAAACAAGGATTTGAATTTGTAACAATATCAGAATTATTAGAATTTAGAAATGAAGAAAATATGCAACTAGGTAAAGTAATTTACTCAAAATAAGAATCAACAAATTATAGAGTATTGTCGTTTTATTATTTTAAAGTTTATGGTAAAATATGGTAAAACTAAGGAGGAAATAAAAATGGGTAAATCAAAAAAGAAAAAAAGTGCTGCATCAAAATATGCAAAATATTTGTATTTAGCATTTTCAGTGCTTGTAGTTGTTATGGCATTCTTGCCATTTGTTATTAGTAAATCTGATAATAGTTCAGATGTTACTTATACTGGTTTTGAAGTTGCTTTTGGAAAAACTTTAAATTCAGCTTCAGTTTTAGGCTTTGCAAGTGGTAGCGCAAAAATTAATATGTCTTATTTATTAATCGTGGCATTATTTATACCACTAGTAGGTTCAGTAATTGCATTATTTGTTAAGAATCGTAAATTAGCAAGTTTAGTTGTATGTGTATGCTTTATCGTTTCCGCAATTCTTGTATTTATGACTCCAACAATAACTTCGGTAACATACACCGGTGAAGTACTTGGATTTGGTAGCACTAATACGGAAACTTTTGCTTATGCAGGATATAGCCTTGCGGTAGGATCAATCCTTTCTGGTGTGTTCGGTGCACTTGGTGGAGTAACAGCCCTTGCTAATCTTATTTTAAAATAAAGTAAAAAAAAGCTATTGATTATTCAATAGTTTTTTATAACAATAATAAGGAAATAAAATATGAATAACGAAACAATCATAAATAAATTAAAAGATGGTAACAAACAATATGTTAAAGGTGGAATAATTGGTGATGTTTCTAAAAATAGAAGAATAGACACTTATCTTAATGGTCAATCACCATTTGCGTTAATTATTACTTGTTCTGATTCAAGAGTAATTCCAGAAGTTATTTTTCAACAAGGAATTGGCGATTTGTTTGTTGTACGTGTTGCGGGAAACGTTGTTGATGAATTTGTGCTTGGTAGCATTGAATATGCTATTGAACATTTAAACATTACCTGTGTGGTCGTTTTAGGTCATAAAAACTGTGGTGCGGTTTCATCTTGCCTAAATCATGCAAGTGGAAGATACGTAAATAAACTAATTGAAAGAATATCTCAAAATATAAAAAATGAAAAAGGCTACGATAAAGCAATTGAATTAAATGTAAAAGCAGAAGTTTTAAATTTAAAACAAGCTTTTGCAACATTTAAAAATGTTGAATTTATTGGTAGTATCTACGATATTGAAACTGGTAATTGCATTTTTCTTTAAATTTTTGGCTTTTTAGTATATAATTTATTGTAATACCTAATTAATGTATTACAAATTATCAAATTAGGAGTTAAAAATGAGTAGAAGATTAGGTACTGTATCAAGAGGCGTAAGATGTCCTATCATTAAAGAAGGCGATGATTTAGTAAGTATTGTTACTGATAGTATCATACTAGCTAGTGAAGAAGAAAACTTCCCCCTAAATGATCGTGATGTTGTTGCGATTACTGAATCAATTGTTGCAAGAGCTCAAGGAAATTATGCAACTGTTGATCAAATAGCAACAGATGTTAAAAACAAAGTAAAAAGTGAAAAAATTGGTGTAATATTTCCAATATTATCACGAAACAGATTTGCAATTCTTTTAAAAGGTATCGCAAAAGGTGTAAAGAAAATCGTTTTAATGTTAAGTTATCCTTCTGATGAAGTTGGTAATTCTTTAATATCTTATGATGAATTAGATGAAAAAAATATCGATCCATATAAAGATGTTCTTACCCTTGAACAATATCGTGATTTATTCGGACATAATGTACATGAATTTACTGGTGTAGATTATGTTGAATACTATATGAGTATTATCAAAGAAATGGGTGCTGAAGTTGAAGTTATTTTTGCAAATCAAGCAAAGACAATCTTAAATTATGCCGACAGCATCATTACTTGTGATATTCATACTAGAAATAGAACAAAACGTATTCTAAAAAATGCAGGGGCAAAAGTCGTATTAGGTTTAGATGACATACTTACAAGTAGCGTTGATGGAAGTGGCTATAATGAAAAGTATGGTCTACTTGGATCAAACAAAGCAACTGAAGATAAGGTTAAACTATTCCCACGTGACTCACAATATCTTGTTGAAGATATTCAAAAACAATTATATGAAAAAACTAATAAACACTTTGAAGTAATGGTATATGGTGATGGAGCTTTTAAAGACCCTCAAGGTAAAATTTGGGAATTAGCTGATCCTGTTGTTTCACCATTTTTCACTAAAGGTTTAATTGGTACACCAAATGAATTAAAACTTAAATTCTTAGCTGATAATGACTTTAAAGACTTAAAAGGTGAAGAATTAAGAAAGGCAATTGAAAAACGTATAATTGAAAAAGAAAAAGATTTAGTAGGAAAAATGATTTCTGAAGGTACAACACCAAGACAATTAACCGATTTAATTGGCTCATTATGTGATTTAACTAGTGGATCAGGTGATAAAGGTACACCTATTGTCCTAGTTCAAGGATATTTTGACAATTACACAAATAAATAGTAATAATGTAGTTTAGGCTTTAATGTAGCTTAAACTACTTTTTATTTTGTTTTCCCCTCGACAAAATGTCTTTTGTTTGTTATAATTATAGTAATAAATAGATAAAAAAGGAGTAACCATGAAACAAAACAGAATATTTTTAATCATTGCTTTAGTACTTACGATTTGCTTTTTTTCAGGTTGCAAAAAGAACAATATTGAAGCATGTGAACATAACTTTAGTAATGCAACGTGTACAAGTCCTTCAACTTGTACTAAATGTGGCGAAACTAGAGGAACTGCACTTGGTCATGATTGGCTAGATGCGACATACAAGAGTCCTAAAACTTGTCAAAGATGTGGAGCAACTGAAGGTGACCCTGTAGGCGAACATACTCATATTTTTAAGAAAGCTACTTGTACAAAGCCCAAAATTTGTCGAATTTGTAGTTTTGAAGAAGGAAGTCCTTTAGGCCATCAAGAAAGTATTAAGTTTCCAGAAGATGCTAAATGCAATAATACATACACTGTAGAAGTATATTGTACAAGATGTGAAGAGCTTTTATATGAAGATGAAATGGTCAAAGAACACGATTTATATGAAGAAATAGTTGTACCAGTAACTTGTACAACATATGGAAGTTCATTTACTAAGTGCCATAACTGTGATTATGAAAGCGAAAATATCTTAAAACCAACTGGTCATAGTATCGTTTACATAATTGATAAGGAACCAACTAGTACTGAATGTGGTTATCGTCATAGAGAATGTGAAAATTGTGATTACTGTGAATCTAAAATGGCTTATGTCAATAATGGCTTTTCAACCCATGGCAAGTTACAAGTAGTTGGACCTGATCTAGTTGACCAATATGGTGAAAAGTTTCAATTAATTGGTCTTTCAACCCATGGCTTACAATGGTTTGGTCGATACGTAAATTATGAAACTTTTGAATCATTAAGAAACGGTTTTGGCATTAACGTAATCAGATTATCACTATATACTAGTGAGGGTGGATATTGTGTAACTACCCCTAGTAAGAAAGCCGCATTGTTTGATTTAGTTTGCAAAGGCATTGAATATGCAACTCAACTCGATATGTATGTTATCGTTGATTGGCACATGCTTGGTGCAGAAGATGAAAGAGACGAAAATCCTTTATTCTACAAAGAAGAAGCAGTTGAATTCTTTAGTAAAATTACTGAAAAATATAAAGATTACGAAAATATTTTATTTGATATAATGAATGAACCATCAGGAAAAACGACTTGGAAAGATTGCAAAGAATATGCAAACCTAGTTATTCCTGCTATTCGCAAAAATAGTGATGGGATAGTACTTGTTGGAAATCCAAAATGGACATCAGATTTAAGCAGTGTTATGGCAAGTCCACTTGAAGGGTACACTAATATAATGTATAGCTATCATTTCTATGCGGGAGACGGAACTGATGCTACATTAGTAAAACGCGCTTATAGAGCAGGCATTCCGGTATTCATATCAGAACATGGAGGTATGGAAAATACTGGTGATGGGCCAATTTATAATGATTACATAAATAAATGGTATCAAGATTTAGATAGTTTAAATATTAGTTATGTTGCATGGAACATTTCAAATAGTAATGGAAGTGCATCAATCTTTAAAGCATTGTCTTCAGATATCGTATCAGTTAGCGATGATAATTTAAAAGAGTGGGGTATATTCTATCGTACTCACGTTAGAGAACGGATGGGTTTATCAGAATACAAATAAAAAGGAAAAAAGAGAAATGAAAAAATTAGGATTTGGATTAATGAGATTACCGAAAATAAACGGTGAAATCGACATAGAACAAGTAAAAAGTATGGCAGATGACTTTTTAAGTAATGGCTTTACTTATTTTGATACCGCATATGTTTACGAAAATTCAGAAGTTGCATTTAAAGAAGCAGTAGTTAAAAGATATAACCGAAGTGATTACTATATTGCGGACAAGCTCACCGCATGGAAACTAAAAGAGGGTTTTGATAAAGAAGAAATCTTTAAAGAATCACTAGATAGATTAGGAATAGAATATATTGACTATTATTTATTACATGCGGTACAAGAAGCAAATATTGAAATATACAATGAAAACGACTGTTGGAATTTTTGTCAAGAACTAAAAAAGAAAGGTTTAATCAAACACTTTGGCTTTTCATTCCATGGTTCACCTGCTTTACTTGAAAACATTTTAGCTAATCATTCCGAAGTTGAGTTTGTCCAATTACAAATAAACTACTTAGATTGGGATAATGCAATAATAGCTTCAAGACATAATTATGAAATATGTCGAAGATATCATAAAAATATTATTGTTATGGAACCAGTTAAAGGTGGCATTTTAGCTAATTTTGATGATGATATCGCAAAACTATTTGAACAATATCATCAAACCAATTCTTTTTCTTCATTAGCACTTAGATATGCTGGTTCCCTTGATGGTGTTATTATGGTATTATCTGGAATGAGTAATAAAGAACAAGTAGAAGATAATATTAATACATTTAAAGACTTTGTTAAACTAGGTGATGAGGAATACGAATTAATCAGCAAAATTAAAACAAAATTAATTAAAAAATCATCAATTGGTTGTACAAATTGTAAATATTGTGTAAGTGAATGTCGAAAGAATATCTTAATACCAGAAATATTTAAAATTTATAATCAAGCACTTATTATGGGTATAAATAATAAATACAAAGAAATGTATAAAAATTTAATCAATACAACTAAATCAGGTCAAGCAAATACTTGTATTAAGTGTCATAGATGTGAAAAAGTTTGTCCTCAACATCTAAAAGTTACCGATGAACTTGCAAAGGCATCGAATTATTTAGATAGATAATAAAATAATATAAAAGAAAGGAAGATACTGTGAAATCAATTGTTTATTTTTCAAAAAGCCTTAATAGTCATGAATTAGTTAAGTTATATGATATATTAGGTGTACAACTTGAAGGAAATGTGGCAGTAAAATTACATTCTGGTGAGCCTGGCAATCAAAACTTTTTGGGACCAGATTGGTTTAAACATATTGTCGCAAGAGTAAAGGGAACCGTAGTAGAATGTAACACCGCGTATGAAGGCGGTAGAAATACAACTAAGGCACATATGGAAACTTTAGATAAACATGGATGGTTAAATAGTTATCGAGTTGATTTATTAGATGCAGAAGGACCAGATAAAGTATTAGAAATTCCTAATGGTAAAGTAATTAAAAAGAACTATGTAGGAAAAGACATTGAAAAATATGATTCAATGTTAGTACTTTCACACTTTAAAGGTCATCCAATGGGTGGATATGGCGGAGCACTAAAACAATTATCAATTGGGGTTGCTTCATCTTATGGTAAAGCATACATTCATGGCTGTGGAAAACCAGAAGATCTTAGGACTGCCAACCATGATAAATTCCTAGAATCAATGGCTGATGCGGCAAGCTCAGTTATTAATTACTTCAACAAAAAAATTGTTTATATTAATATAATGAAAAATATGTCGGTAGATTGTGACTGTTGCGCGGTTGCAGAAGACCCATGTATTAAAGATATCGGTGTTTTAATTTCAACTGACCCTGTTGCCATTGACCAAGCTTGTATAGATTTAGTATATAACTCAAATGATCCAGGCAAAGCTCATTTTATTGAACGTGTAGAAAGTCGTAACGGTATTCATACAATAGAAAGTGCTGAAAAACTAGCCATTGGCTCAAAAAATTATGAACTAATTGAAGTTACAAATAAATAGATTAAAAAATTGCAAATTCCATTGCAATGTAGTATAATAATATGGCAATAGGGTTATTGCCAAGTGGTAAGGCAACAGGTTCTGACCCTGTCACTCGTAGGTTCGAATCCTACTAACCCTGCCATTAAAGCTAGTCAATAAGTCTTTATCATGAGACTTATTTTTTATTTTATATCTTTTCTATGAAGTCAGTTTTGTTTAAATCATTAAAAGTAAGATATAAAGAATAAAAATTATATCACAATACTTGACTCTCCCCTTTAGTGTAATGATATAATTTAATCATAATATAAAAAGGAGGAACTATAATGTATTTTCGTATAGGAGAACTTTCAGAAATATGTAATGTGAGTGTAAAAACAATTAGGTTTTATGAAAAAGAAAGTTTATTAAAACCAATATATGTTGATAAATTCACTGGCTATAGGTATTATGATAAAACAAGCTGCACAAGATTACTTGAAATTTTAATGTTTAAAGAATTAGGATTTTCGCTTAAGGAAATAAAGAAAATAAATATAGAGATAATTAAAGAAAAAATTGTTAATTTGAAAGAAAAAATTAATATAATAGAAAAAAGTATAAATAAATTAGAAATGATAACTAATGAAAATGAAAACACTATAAACAAAGAATTTGTAAATGATGAAAAAGTGATAGGGAAGTGGAAAATAAAAAATAAATGTGAGTTTCCATTCGAAGAAATATATTTTTTACCATGTGGAAAAGGATATTGGGTATTTGATAATTGGACCAAAGGATATTTAAAAATAGATAATATTTATCATAAATATGTAATAGAAAATGAGGTATTAATGTTGTATATTAAAGACTTAAATGGTAATGTAGGTAAAATTGTAAAATATGAAAATATTAATCATATAGCATATACAAAAGATGACATAAAAAATAAAGATAATGTTAATTATACTTTTGAAATGGATGAAGATGTAATCGGCACTTACGAAGTTATAGCTTTTGTTGATGAGATTAATCTTGATTCTATACATAAATGTAATGAAGAACTGTATGTAACAAAAATGTTCTTTATCAAAGATGGAACATTGATTTATGAAACTATTGATGGCAGAGTTATAAATAATTTACATTGGACCAAAGGAAGGGTAATAGATGATATTTATGATTTTACTTCAAGTATTTATAAAATAGTTTATAAAGACAGCCATAAATATTTATTTTTTGAATGGAAAAATGGTGATTATACCTATGGTAAAAGAAAACCAAAATACTATGTCTTTTTGAAGAAGTAAATAACACAATCTAGTAAAATGCTAATTTTTTGTTTTATAACATAAACTTACATAGCATATAATTTAAATGTGAAGAATATATAGACATATTATTTAATTATCTGACATTATTATCTTGTGTATGTTATAATACTGATTAAATATAAGTGAAAGATAAATTTTAAGAAGAGGTAAGTTCTAATGAAAAAGATTATTTTAAGTATATTTTTATCTATATTTTGTTTATACTTAGTTGGATGCAGTACGCCTAAACAACCCACACATGAACAAAAACGAGGCGAATATAGCACTAATGAATTATATAGTATGTACCCTTTATATGCATCACAGTCTAAATGGAATTCAAAATTTAGTTTTAATCATACATTTAAAGATGGAAAATTGTTGAAATCTATCCAAATGAACATCTGTGATTTTATTAGTGAAATCGGACGTGAATCAGAATTTGTTATTTCTAATAATAGAATTCAAACTTCAAATGAGTACAAAAAAGAATATCTTGAAAGACTTATTAAAATTGAAGAGTTAGTATTTGTCAAAGACAATGATTATGGATATCATTCAGTATCGACTATTTTTAATAATATTGAATTAGCAAAATTAGAAATAAGAACAACTAATAAAGAAGATGCTGTTATTAATTGTTTTAATAATATTTTAAGAGCAGCAGATTATATTATTAATTTTAAGCCTCATATTATTAAAACTCCATTTATGAATCAGCTTGAATGTACTGATATTTGTGGTTACTCATCTGTATTAAGAGATTTGAAAAATAACATTTTAAAAGAATTGATTGATAATATTTTTAAACAATATAAAAATTTGGAAATTTATCAGGATATTTTGGGCAAAGTAAATGAAATGTAAAAGATATTAAATAATACCACAAATCTTTTAAACAAAATGCTTTATATTTAATTATTAATAATGTGTAAAGTGATTTAACATTTCCAATAAATAAATCTAAAAAAATTTTCTACAGGTAAGAAAATTAATGTATATCAAAAATTAAATAAAATCTTTAAAAATAAAACAGAGAACATATAAAGAATAATAAGGAACGAATAAGGAACGAAAAAATTGACTTCTGTTCCTTATTTTGGTATAATATATGTGGAGATGATAAGTATGAAATTAGAGTTTAAATATACAAATGAACTTGTTAGTTATTTATTAAATATTGAAAGATATAAAACGGCTTTAGAATATTTATATTTACCAACTAGAACAAAACAAAAATTATTGTATGATGCAAAACTTAAAAAAACACATTTTTCTACAAGCATAGAAGGAAATGTATTATCTTTAAAACAAGTTGAAAATGTAATTAATCAAAAGAATCAAAGCAATAAACTATCTGCTGAAGTAGAGGTGCAAAATTACTGGGATGCATTATCTTTTTTAGAAGAAGAAAAAACTAAAAATACACCTTTATCGAAAGAATTAATACTTCAATTACATGATATTATTGAAAAAAATGGAAAACTAAAAAGAATTGAATTTAGAGGCCCTACTCCTCCAGGGGTTTTGTTTGCTGTATACGATGATAAAACTAAACGTGCAGAATATATTCCACCAGAATGGTGTGATGTCGAACCTTTAATTGATGAGCTTATCACTTGGTATTATAATAATCAGAATTTACCTGCTCCAATTTTAGCTGCTATAACTAGTTATGCATTTGTAAGTATTCATCCATTTACTAATGGTAATGGACGTACATCAAGAGCTATTGCTACATATATTCTAATGATTAAAGATTATGATTTTAAAGGCTTTAACTCTTTTGAGGAATATTATATGAGCGATCTTGATGGATATTATAATTCATTACAAATGGGACTGCCTGCATTGTTTTATGATGGAAGGGAGAATCCACCACATTTAGAAATTTGGCTTGAATATTTTTGTAAAATTATGTCTTTAAATTCAGAAAATATATATTATCAAGCTAAGGAAGCATCAAATAAAGATACGAGTAATGTGTTAAATGGATTGTCAAAAAAAGATTTGGTATTGATAAGATATTGTTTAGAAAATAATGTAACAATATTGAAAAACAAAGAATTAGCATCTTTATTTGGTGTAACTTCAAGAGCTATTTCCAAATGGATGGTAGAATGGGTTAATAAGGGAATACTAATACCTAATGGTGGAACAACTAGAATAACTAGTTATAAATTATCTGATAAATATGCTAGTGTAAAAGTGTCCGATATTGGGTTTACTGATTAAATAATAAATGTGTTAATACTTGTGTTATTCTGACCCCGTCACCTGCACCATTAAAGTAAGTCAAAAAGTCTTCTGATGTTTAGAAATATTTGAAGGCTTTTATTCATTTTTAAACTCTATTTAGTAAAGCTTATTTACTAAACAGGGTATTTTTTTATGAATTCACGTAACATATAGATGGGCACTAATCTGTTAAATATTACAATGTAAATAAAGTGAAAATATAATACCCTTTAAAAAAGTGCAAATTATGTCGAAAACTCAATGAAAAAAAGTGTATAATATAAACAGAGGTGATTGCTATGTTTGAAAGAAAAATTTATAATGATATTGTTTTTTGGCATGAATCATTGAAAATTAAAAAAAGAGCTTTAATTATTAAAGGTTTAGACAAATTGGTAAAACAACAATTGTTAGAAAGTTTTGTGAAGAACATTACGAAAATGTAGTGTATATAGATTTTATGCATAATTCATCTGTTAAGTCATTATTTGATAAAGATTTAAATGTAAATGATTTAATAATAAGTTTATCAGCATCTAACCTTGGTGCAAAATTTATTCCCTACAAAACAATAATTATTTTTGATGAATTACAAGAATGTGCAAATGCTAGATCTGCTATTAAACCATTTATGGAAGATGGTAGATTTGATCTTATTTGCACTGGATCACTTCTTGGTTTAAGAGGATATAATAAAAAAGTTTCAAAGGGAGTTTCCACAGGTTTTGAAAAAGTAATAACTATGAAGCCTATGGATTTTGAAGAATATCTATGGGCAATAGGATTAGGAAAAAATGTTATTGATTATGTAAAAACTTAACCATGTCAATAACTTTGCAAAATGTCCAAAAAAAATTTAATTATAAGCGTAATCTTCA
>OBLG01000118.1_pt1 | contig 100926 bp, 115 predicted proteins | sample 1517451 | NCBI WGS metagenome assembly OBLG01 (sample SAMN04571694, study PRJEB22368) | human gut metagenome | biome: human gut; material: stool | host: Homo sapiens | place: Luxembourg | collected 2012-06-29
GATGAAGAGCTTTATGGCAAGCCCATCAACAATAGAGAGAAAGTGGTATGTAGTTGACGCTACAGGACATACTTTAGGTCGTCTTGCATCAGAGATCGCAAGCATTTTAAGAGGAAAGAACAAGCCAACATATACACCACACATTGATACAGGTGATTATGTAATAGTAGTAAACGCTGACAAGATCCAGGTAACTGGTAAGAAGTTAGATCAGAAGGTATACTACAACCACTCAGATTATGTAGGTGGTATGAAAGAGACAACTCTTCGTGAGAAGATGGCTAAGAAGCCAGAGGATGTTATCTACCTTGCAGTTAAGGGAATGCTTCCAAAGGGACCACTTGGCAGAGAGATGATCACAAAGCTTCACGTATACGCTGGTGCAGATCACAAGCATCAGGCACAGAAGCCAGAAGTATTAGAGATTAAGTACTAAGAAGGAGGAGATTAACAGATGGCTAAGACAACAAAGTTCTATGGAACAGGAAGAAGAAAAAGCAGTATCGCCAGAGTTTACATCACTCCAGGTACTGGTAAGATCGTTATAAACAAGAAGGATATGGATGAGTACTTTGGCCTTGATACACTCAAGGTTATCGTAAAGCAGCCACTCGTTGCTACAGGCACAGAGGGTAAGTACGATGTACTCGTTAACGTATGTGGTGGTGGTTTCACAGGTCAGGCTGGAGCTATCAGACATGGTATTTCAAGAGCACTCCTTGAGGTTGATGCTGAGTACAGACCAATCCTTAAGAAGGCTGGATACCTTACAAGAGATCCAAGAATGAAGGAGAGAAAGAAGTACGGTCTCAAGGCCGCTCGTCGTGCTCCACAGTTCTCAAAGAGATAAGGAACGATCAAATTCAGATTTTCAAGAACCCGCAGAAATCAAGTGTTTCTGCGGGTTTTCTTTATTTTGCGCCGGCGCAAAAACCACCCAAGAATACCCTATTTTTTCGCTACTAGTAACACACTAGAAACACACTAGTAACACTCTACAAGGTGTCATGTGCATGACACTTCTTTATATTCTTTCGTAGTTCTGGCTTAGATTTTGACCAAAACTGTGTGCTATTATCTTCATACACAAAGCCATCTTTGAGCGTGACTGTGTAGCCATCTTTAGTGCTGCCAGTAAGCGTTCGGATCATTCTTCTGTACTTATCAGCAATCTGCATTCTGTCAAAAATCTCCACCTGATTACCGGCTACCAAGCGACAGATATATTCATTCAAGCTCAAACCATTATCAGCGGCCAGGGCTTTCCACTCCTCCTTGGTGCCTTTAGGGACCTGAAGGGTTATCCTGTCATAGTTCGCCTTTGCGTAATTGTTTTTATATATTGATCTACTCATATCTTATTTATCGCCTCCAGCTTAAGTGGCAGTTCAATGTGTGTATATACAGTTTCTGTGACTCCCTGGCCCTTATGTCCGACTATCGACCTTACGATTCGTTCATCGACTCCGGAAGCGGTCAGGAGAGATACACATGTGTGCCTTGCATCATGCGGTCTATGTCCTTCGTATACAGGTTCTTTCTTGCCCTCGACAACAATAAATTTGCCAAAACCAAGTTGAATCATGAGAGGAATCCAGTAGGAGTCATAATAGTTCTGATAGGTGAAGGGTTCCTCATCTGGTGTACAGATAAGGTTGTCGCAGTCCTTTGCCATCCAGTATTCAAACAAAGGGTATATCTTGTCGGCAATGGGGACTTCTCTGATTCCGGCATTGGTCTTGGACTTACCAACGTAAAACCATCGTTCATCCATGTGTATATCTTCCTTCTTGAGCTCCAGAAGCTCGCTTATACGCACTCCAGTGTAAATGAGTATCAATACAACAGATAGGTAATAATTGGACTTGTACAAGCTCCAGAGAGTGCTTATTTCGGCTCTGGTGAATGGCGAACGCTTGATAGAGTTCGGGTTCCCTGCCTTGGATATATCGACATATCTAACCATATCCCTCTTATCCTGCTGGACGATCTCATGGATCACAGCATAGTCATACACGAGGCCAAATAATCCTTTAAGCTTCTTTAGTGTTGGCGTATTTTTACCACTCGTATCAACAATCTTCTGCAGATGATCCAATTTAATCTGACGTATTGGCATATCCTTGATATCATCACACAATGCATAAGCCGCCTTATATCCGTTGATGTTTGATTTGCTTACGTTCTCGAAGTGTATATCAGACCATTTATCATATACCTCGGCAAAGGTGATAGTATCGTGGTGTAAATCATAAGGATCCTTATTATATTCGACCAGAGCGGTCAGAGCCTGCGCCCTTGTTTCGTAGTAGCCAATAAAGCTGTAGATAGGATATGATTTTCCACGATCTTCATCAAATGTCCAGCCTACAGTCTTGCGTGCCGCCCATGGCTTGCGTCGCTTGCCAGATAGCTTATATACGGATCCGAAACCGTTCGCATTCCTCATACTTCATCATCCTTCCTAAAAAAGGGCATAAAAAATAAGCCCTGTTAAAATCCGAAGGCTTATGATATAATCATATTGCGATTTATGGTTATTCATAAGCCTAGTTTGTGGGTAACTTGTCCTCCGGGTGTTGGTAGCACCTGGGGGATTTTTTTTATTTAATTTTGAACTGGTGACAATTTGTCACCGACTCATATCGTACTGTCCATGCTTAAGGATTCTCAGACACCTTAGAGCTCCGACGCAAGGTACAAGAGCCACAACAAAGTAGATCAGGAAGAATCCTGGCATATCAAAGGCAATAAGAGATATCAATGCTGCCATAAAAAGTATGCTGCCAGCACACTCACATATGGTCTTAATTGTTTTCACTTTACGTCTTGTATACAGTTTGTCGTTGTATGTGATAGTAATCATAAAATCAACTCCTTAATTGCGCCGGCGCAATCTAGTTAGATGCCTGTTTTAACAGGGCGTCTGTAAGCACTTTAGAAAAGTTTACATTATTTTTTTCGCCATAGGTATTGAGCCATGCCGGAATAGTTATATTCTTGCGAATGGACTTACTTCCATATCGTTCTGAATAGGCATCAATATCTAATACAAGAAAATTGGCAAATGATCCTTCAGGAATGGTAATAGATGATGGATCACTTGGACGTGGGAAACTATGACCATCTTCAAGTTCTCCGAGGATCCAGCCAGATGCGGCATCCTGTCCCATTTCAATAGCCTCAGCAAGACTATTGCCCTCGGTAACACATCCCGGAAGATCTGGCACCTCAACGGTATAACCCTCACCATCTTCAAATGGTGTAAATATTGCTTTATATACTAACTTCATAATAAAACCCCTTTCTATGTGTAACCAGCAGGGCTTATTTAAGCCCCGCCTGTTTCAATATTGAATTTGCTGTTCCTTTGCTTACATCACCTTTATGTATTGGAACTGTAACCTTACCAGGTTTGTTAGGGTGTTTGTACTGCCTGTGTGAGCCAACCTGCTTGACTGCAATCCAACCATCTTGGAGAAGAAGTTTTTCAAGTTCTCTGACTGTCATTTCTTACCTCCTTATGATTATATTATACGCACTATGCGTATAAAAGTCAATAGCAAAATGCGCATAATGCGCATTTTTTTAGCCCCTTCAAGTTTAATTTGTCCATACTTCCTTGCGATAAGCAGTGCATGGAATTGGAACACCAGATTTATAATCAACCAGCTGTTTTTCGGTGATATCAACCTCAACAACTACCATATCGCCGGTATAGTTACTATGCATTGTTAGTGCATATTTAATAGCATCCTTTTCAGAATCAAATATCTTTTCTTCTCCATCTTCGATTAGATGTTCAAAAATAAATTTTTGCATAATTTACTCCATTAAAATTTAGCTCTCAGTTCTACAACCTTGCCAATGATTCGGACTGGCTTAGTTTTTATAGTTTCTTCATCGAAGTAAAGAGGAGAGTAGCTAGGGTTAGTGGATATCAATTCCAACCCCTCTTTATACTTCCGCAGCCTTTTGCATACGGCATCATCACCGTTAATTAATGCGATAACAGTGTCTCCGGTCTCAGCGTCATCCTGTTGCCTTACAATTACAACATCACCATTGCTGATCTTAGGTTCCATGCTATCGCCCTGGATCTGAAGAGCAAAGAAGTCACCAGTCTTGGCAAGATCTTCTGAGATCTCCTCAGTGTCAATAATTTCAGTGATGGCATTAATCGGAATGCCAGCAGCTACTCGACCTAGGACGTTTATAGATACACCATGATTTTGAGAAATAGGCTCGTTACTGTTTGAGCACTGCAAATCTTTGGAAGCTAAGTCATCCATATCAATATTGAAGATAGATGCAAGTTCTCTAAGTTTTTTTACGGGAGGCTCAGATACACCTGATTCCCATTTCTGAATAGTTGTATATGATTTGTATCCTAATTTATCTGCAAGGGAATCCTGTGATAGTCCTTGTTTTAGTCTAAGGTATCTTATATTATCACCTAACATTTTAATTACCTCCTTTACATCCTCAGAATATATCATAATTGAATATAATTCAAGTATATTTTAATAAAAACGAAAAAAACTTGAAAAAAAATCAAGTGAGGTATTGACACATGAAAATAATTCATGTAATATGCATACATGAAAATAATTCATGTGGAGGTGATACAAAAATGCAGCAGTACACACTAAAGGAGTTGCGTGCAAGAAAAAACGAAACACAGGAGCAGACGGCAAAGGCATTAGGAGTGTCGACGCAGACATATAATGCATGGGAAAGGAGCATATCAAATGTGGCTGTAAGTAAAGTGAGCGCAGTGGCAAGACATTTCGGTGTTAAGCTGGGCGATATTTTTTTGAATTGAACATGAAAATAATTCATGTAAAGGAAAGGAGAATGCATATGGATATTGATTACAAAGAATTGAACGATCAGAGAAACGCAGCTCTGGAAGAGTTCAGAAACTTTATAAAGACATTACCTAAGAAGGGATTCACGGTGAAGCAGCTTGAAATGATCGGCAACAACGCGAAGGACGAGGTCCAGCACGTTATTGCCGACATAGAAAGACGGTTGGTACTTACTGAAGATCTGAGCGACCTTCTACGATAGACCTACGAATCTCTTTTAAAAGGCTACGATACATCATGGCAAACTCAAAGGCGTTTTCGTTTGTAATCTCAACACCATCGAGTTTGTAATTGTGAATAGTCGCCTGAACAGCAAGATCATGAACACGCTGTTCGATATCGATATCGTCGTACATATATATCCCTCCCTTCGTTGGTTCTCAGCCTTGGCAGAGGCTGGATACACAAAGTATAGGGATTCAAAGGAAAATGCGCAAGAAAAAAAGAAATTCATGTGGGCGAAAGGAGAATGCATTGATAAAGCGTATAAAAGAGAAATGTAAACGCAAGTTGTGCATGAAAGGAGAGCTTAATGACACCAACTATAGCATTGGCGACAGCAATAGTATATATCACATCTGCGATTGCAATAGCCGTTATGAGAAAGCTGGATAGAAGTAAAAAATGGTATCCGCCGTATGTCATAACGATATGCGTGATTTATACGATGTTCATATATTGGTACACAAAATAGAATGGTGCAGAATTTGGCTCTGGCGGGAGCCTGTAAGGGAAGTATAACACAAGAATTCAAAGGAGAGAAAAGATGGGAAACACAAAATGGAAATTACCGATAATAATCGGCACCGGAGTGATAGCAGTAGCGCTCATGGTAGTGCTTGGTATTCAGAGCTCACAGAACAGGGCGATAGCCTTGGAGGAGCAGGTGAATACGGCATCATCAGATATAAAAGTCCAGGAAAAGCGAAGGGTTGACCTTGTATACAATCTTGCAGACTGCGTGAAACAGTACGACACGCATGAATCAGAGACGCTAAAAGCTATAGTGGATGGGCGGGGAAATTCCGCAGGAGACATTGAAAATGTTACTACAGCCATCACGGCGGTAGCCGAGGCGTATCCGGAGTTGAAGTCAAATGAGAACTACAAGACATTGATGAACGAACTGTCAATGACTGAGAATCTGATAGCTGAATACCGGAGCAACTATAACAAACAGGTAAAAGAATACAAAAGATATGTGAGAAAGTTCCCGACCCGGGTATTCCTTGGAATGCTGGGCTATGAATCACAGGAATATGAATACCTCAACTACAGCGCACCTGTGGATGCTCCGCAGGATCTGTTTAAAGAGAGGTAACGCATGGAAATAACAAAAAGAGAAATACTGGTCAGCATATCTATAGTTGCCGTGATGATCGCAGTAGGATTTCTGATCTCTGGCAAGATATCGGAGCATGAGATGGACAAGAATGAGAAGTACAACAAAGCGGTCAAGATAAACAGTCAGGAACTATTTCGACATGGGATGGACACCAGCGTTGGAGATGCGTTTGTGTATGGAGACCTCCAGGCAGTCGATACAGTATCCTATCCGGAATTAGATGGTGAATACATGTACGTGGAAAAGGTCAAGGAAATATACACAGAGCATACACGGACAGTGACCGTGGTGGATGGCAATGGAAAAACACACACCACCACAGAGGTGTACTGGACCTGGGACACAGCGGATAGAGAGGATATCAGATGCAAAGAAGTGATATTTTGCGGAGTTGAGTTTTCTTCAGGCAAGATTCGGCTCCCGGCAGCAGTAGATATAGACACAATATATGATTCGTTCTACGTCAGATATAGATACTACGGCGTAGAGGTGAAACATACCGGCACTATATTTACGCGGCTCAACAATGGCTCAATCTCGGATAATAGCAGATTCTTCGAGAACTCGAACATAGAAGAGACGATCAGCTATCTCGAGACAGAATCGAAGGGCGGGGTCATACTCTTCTGGATCTTCTGGATTGCGGCGACTGCCGCTCTGGTATATGGGTTCTGCTACTTGGATAACAACTGGCTGGAGTAAGAGGAGGAATAACGATGAATGAGGCAGAAGATAACCGTATCACAGTGAATGAGGCTGCAAAGCTGATGCAGGTGTCCCCGCAGTTCATACGGACGGGATTACAGCGTGGGCAGCTGCCGATAGGCTACGCAGTCAAGAACAAAAGTAAATGGTGGTACTACATCTCAAGAGCCAAGCTTGAGAAAGCCATCGGTATAAGATAGGTCAAGGTCTCTCCGGGAGGCGGCGCAAGCCGTGGGCGGTTCGACTCCGTAAAGACTTTTTATTGTCAGCGCAGACAAAAATATAAGGAGGTGGCAGCATTGCAGAGAGTACCACCAGAAGGAGAAACAAAATGAACAAAAGGAAACTAAAGAGAGCAATCAAGAATACAACACTCTACATCATAGTCGGAGTATCGATGATAACAGCGATCACATCACTGTATTATCTGCTCCGCATGATGTGGACTTGGAAGGAGTTCGCTGTGCTTATGCCAGCGCTCCTGATCAGCGTGGCGGTGCTGGTACTGTTCTACTACGCAAATGATGGATTCGTAGACGACTATGAGCTGTGGAAGTGCGAGGACGAAGTGGAGGAGCTGGAAGATGAAGATGAGTGAAGCTTTAGCCTACAGGGCAGGATCCGACCATCTCATCATCATAAGAGATGGGAAGACAGTATTCACAGGCTTTAAGGCGTCCCTGGAATTTATCAGGGGCGGCGCAAGGCTTGCAGAACTTGACATATCGGGAGAGGAAGAAGTGAAAGCATACGACTGCCACCTCGAGATAAAACACAAGGACTGGGAAAGCAGAGGCTTGATGAAACCAATCAGACCGGACATAGACATGCCGTATAGATTCCAGGATCTCATGATATGCATGTGGTACCAGATTCAGATATAAAAAAACCGACGTTCACAGCGCCGGTTTTAGGGTGAAAAAAGAAAAATATATCCTATATTTATTCTATCACCCAAGGCAGAAAAAAGCAAGGAAAACAGGGACTTGAGCGCCCTGTTTGATACTTGATTAAGTTATTAATCTTATGACAAAAGAGGGTGATTACATAGTAAGGAGAAAGACTTACACCTTCCGGAAGAGACGGATCATAGAGGTGGAGGAGTTCCACGATGGCAGGTATGGGCACCCGGGAGGAAAGAGAAAGCCGAGAGGCAAGCCCACACCCGAGCAGGCGGCAATCATCAACCATCAGAACAAGGTGAAGAGATGCAGGCACAAGCTCCTTGAATACTTCAGTCCGGGTGATACCTTCATCACCCTCACCTACGAGAAGAGGAACAGACCACCCACCATGAAGGAGGCGATAGCCCACTTCGGGAAGTTTATCCGGAAGGTGAAAGCAGAATACAGAAAGAGAGGGCATGAGCTCCGCTGGATCCGCAACATCGAACAAGGAACAAAAGGAGCGTGGCACACACACCTTGTGGTGAACGAGATAGGAGACACGACATCGATCATCAAGAGCCTGTGGGATAAGGGCGGTATATATGCCGAGCAGATCAGACTATCTGACAAGGTATATGATGACGATTTCTCAAAGCTGGCCGCTTACATGACCAAGGACGAGAACACCACAGAGGAAAAGGCAGATGGCACAATGTCAAAGCCGAGGATAAGACAGTCCTCATATTCCACATCCCGGAACATGCCACTGCCAGAGCCGAAGGTGGACAAGCTGCTCCACTGGAAGAGAGAACCGAAACCAAAAAAGGGCTACGAGATCATAAAAATCTATGAGGGCATCAATCCGGTAACGAGCTATTCATACCGGAGATACACGATGAGGAGGCGGTGTTAAATGGAGCGCATACACATACAGATAGACAGCGCCCAGACAAAAGAGACGGACAAGCATTTCAAATACACGCTTGAGCATATCGAGAGTGGACGGACCGCAAAGCTTGAGGGATATGGACAGATACACGGAACCTATCACGCAGCCACGATAGCGGCCATCACGGCGGCACTGTCAAGGTTCACCCGCTCATGCGAGATAGAGATCATCGCAGACGATGACTTTGTTCTTACGATGATGACCAAAAACCTGGCACGCTGGGCGCTGGATGGCTACACAACGACAAAGGGTAAGGATGTGGCGAACAAGGAGCTGTGGGAACAGCTCTGGCCACTTTACATGAAACATACAATAACGACAAGAAAGGAATAGAGGATTCTTGCCGATGATCTAAACAAATAACACACGAAAGGAGCCGAACCTCCGGCCGGGGTAATGCTATAGCGGGTTCCTGAGAAGTGAATGAACGAAGACTTAATAACAAGAATTTTCGGAGAGGACGGCGAACTTGACAGTCCGGACGAGGGTTTAGAGGAATACAAGAAGCGCAAGAAAGAAGCCAGGGAGAAAATGATAATGCTCCAGAATCAGCCGTATGAAGTTAAGGTGCGGCGTTCCAGACTTAGAGCTGAAGAGTTCATGGAGCAGATGCAGATACGAGAAAAAACGGCTCATGTGAGTGTTGGCGGCCTTGACAGTATTACACTACACGTATTTCTGAAGTCGATAGGAATCAATGTTCCAGCGGTCTCGGTTTCATCTCTGGAAGATAAGAGTATACAGCGGGTACATAAAGCCCTTGGAGTGACAATTTTGAATCCACTTAAGACAAAAGTTGAGGTACTCAATGAGGTTGGGTTCCCGGTTATCAGCAAGAGAATAGCGGGCAAGATAGCACTGCTTCAGAATCCGACAGAGAACAATAGGACGGTCAGACACGCAATAATCACAGGTGAATGCGGAGAACAGGGGCACTTCCAGAAGAACAGTCGCATGAAGCTGCCGCAGAAGTGGCTTAATTTGTTCGGAGGATATGAGAACGAGAGTGAGGGTGTCATGTATTACAAGCCAAACTTCAAGGTGTCAAATGCTTGCTGCTATTGGCTGAAAGAGAAGCCATGCGATGACTGGGCTAAGGCACATTCAAGCTATCCGTTTCTTGGCATGATGGCATCCGAGGGCGGACAGAGAGAAGAAGCTCTCACAGATCATGGGTGCAATTACTATGGCAAGACAGTAATGAGATCAGCGCCATTTGCACCATACCTCAGAAATGACATATTGAGACTTGCTCAGGAGATGGACACTTGGTATCACGCACATACAGATGTGTTTGCAAAGCTTTATTATGAGCAGCCATACAGCAAGGATAAGGCCGGCAACACAATACCTTATGAACCGGTTGAGACAATCATACCGGCTATATATGGACGGATAGAGGATGACGGACACGGAAATCTCAGAACGACAGGAGCACAGAGGACAGGCTGCAGTATGTGTGGCTTTGGGATCCACATGGAAGAACGACCACACAGGTTTGATAGGCTCAGAGAGCGGAATCCAAAGGAATGGGAGTTCTACATGTACAGGTGTTGCACGGATCCAGAGACTGGAGAGAAATTTGGCTGGGGAAGAGTCTTAGACTATATCGGAGTGCCGTGGGAAGATGTACCGGCGGTACAACTGAGCATATATGATTACCTGGAGGTGCTGACATGAATAGAAAAGAAATAACAAAGTTTTTAAGTGATTTGCTCGTGCGTGATAGATTTAGCGGAATGGGAAAGTATTATGCAAGGGAGGTAAGCATTGACTATGGTACTAAGGATGTGAAAAGAGTAGACTTCGTGCAGTTTGAGCCGGCAGGAGTTACCTCTATTAGCTCAATAGAAAAGGGAATATTTACTTGCTATGAAGTAAAGAGTTGCAAAGAGGATGTATTCAGTGGAAATGGGCTGAACTTCTTTGGAGAGAAGAATTACATAGTTACAACGATGGAATGCTACAAAAGCATTCAGGAGGATATGAGAAGTGGCAAACTGGATGCACACATTAAGGAATGCTGTCCAAACTCCTCTCACTATTATGGTGTTATGGTGGCAATCCCTCAATATACGGAAGAAATTGACGAGTATGAGAATCCAACACCATTAGAACAAGCAGATGAATGGAAACTCTCAATAGTACTTCCGTGCATACAAGGACAAAGAAAGAGAAGTCTTACAGAAATGCTTTTTTATATGCTTAGGAGTGGAAGGTGAGGTGAAGCCATGATAAACAGAGAACTTATCGTTGATAATTTCGCCGGTGGTGGTGGAGCATCAACAGGGATTGAGATGGCAACAGGGTACAGCGTTGATATAGCTATCAACCATGATCCGGAAGCCATAAGGATGCATAAGGTCAACCATCCGAATACAAAGCACTATTGTGAGAATGTGTGGGCGGTTGATCCTGTGAAAGCCTGTGAGGGACACCCGGTAGCCCTTGCCTGGTTCTCACCAGACTGCAAGCATTTTTCAAAGGCCAAGGGTGGGAAACCAAAGGATAAGAACATCAGAGGCCTTGCGTGGGTGGCCTGCAGATGGGCGGCACTTGTGAGACCGAGAGTGATCATGCTGGAGAACGTTGAGGAGTTCAAGACATGGGGACCGCTCAACCGAGGACATCATCCAATCAAGGCAAAGCAGGGAGATACATTCAGACAGTTTGTTAAGCAGCTCAATGAGCTGGGATATGAGGTACAGTTCAGAGAGCTTGTTGCGGCAGACTACGGAGCACCAACCAAGAGAAAAAGGTTCTTTATGATCGCAAGGTGCGATGGCGTACCAATCATGTGGCCAAAGCCTACACATGCACCGGCAGACAGTGAAGAGGTCAAGACGGGACTGCTAAGGCCTTACATTGGGGCATATACACAGCTTGATTTCAGCCTGCCATGTCCAAGTATCTTTGATACATCAGAGCAGATCAAAGAGAAGTACGGCATCCGGGCGGTGAGGCCACTTGCACCAAAGACTATGCAGAGGATTGCAAGAGGGCTGAAGAAGTTCGTTCTGGATAATCCAGAGCCGTTCATCATTCAGTGCAATCACAGCGGTGAGAGAAAGCCACAGGACATAAGAGATCCAATGCCGACAATCACAGGCAAGCACGGATATGGAGTTGTAGAACCATATATGGTTCAGATAGGACAGACTGGATTCTCTGCAGATCGTAGCAAAGATGTGAGAGAACCACTTACAACCATCGTCAGCAAGAATGAGCACTGTCTAATAAGCCCTACACTTATTCAATATCATTCGGAGACCAATTCAGACGAGGTACGAGGTCAAGGTATAGAGAATCCGATCATGACAGTGGACAGTTCAAACAGATATGGCCTTGTGACTTCATTCCTAAGCAAGTTTTACAAGACAGGGATAGGACAGGATGAGAGAGAACCACTGCATACAGTGACAACATCAGCCGGACATTTTGGAGAGGTCAGAGCATTCTTGATTAAATACTACGGAGAGGGTACAGGTCAGGACATAGAACAGCCGCTTGACACAGTGACATCAAGAGACCGGTTCGGACTTGTAACAATCCAAGGGGTTGAGTATCAGATAGTGGATATTGGTCTCCGAATGCTTGAACCAAAGGAACTATATGGGTGCCAGGGATTCCCGGATGATTACATCATAGATCATGACAGCACAGGTAAGACATATTCAAGAAGTGAACAGGTTAAGAGATGTGGAAATGCAGTTTGTCCACCTATACCGGCAGCGATGGTGAGGTCGAATCTTCCAGAACTTTGTGTAAGGAAGAGAATGCCAAACATGAAGATAGGCGAAGAAGAGAGCGGACAGTTGTGTTTTGTATAGATAGAGGAGGTTTTTAATGAATGATTTGATAAAAGTAGATAGTGGCACACACTTCGGAGAGGAGGAAGCGAGTGAACAAGATAATGCAGATGTGGCAACAGATCAGAGAGAAGAGAGCAAGGAGACAGAGGATACGCCGTTGGCACAGGAAGAAGAGATACATCACGATGTAGAGGAGGCAGCAGATGGACATAGTGAGGCAGTTGGAAACGCTGTACGCGGAGAAACAGAACATAAAAGCAAAGATAGTATGGTTGGAACAGCAGAGACGGGATACATCAGCACTGGAGAATCAGCTTCAGTATCTGAACGAGCAGATTCAGAAAGCGGAGAGAGAACTGAAGAAGAGCATGGAACATCTGAAAACGGTACTGAGGGAGCGGAAGAAGTAATTGTGCCAGTGTCAAAATTCAAGGAAATCCTAGAGATTCCCTACCTTGAAAGCAGAAAAAAAGATGCCTTGAAGGCGGTCAGACAGTTTGAACGAGAGATATCTAATGACCATTACAGTGATGCACTCCGCATGATGGCCGGAATCCGGGAGAAACTGAAAGAACTCAAGGATATATCACAGTCTATAAATGGCTGGAGTTAGAAAGGAGAGCACATGACAGGATTCGAGATTACAGCAAAACACAATATCCTCTGTCAGCCAGGGCGCAAGATAAAGATGCTTGTGGTTAAAGCAAAAGCAGATACCCACGGTACCTGTACAGAGTGGAGGAGATTAACGGTCATTAAGCCATACAAGCATCACGTCCTCATGCTCCATGAGAAGGGATACAAGGAGAGCTTCACACACTTTGACATAGAGCAGATGATCGGAAAGGGGGAAATTAAGTGAGGAATGAAGACATCATAAAGCACCTTATGAACATAAAAGATGGATGCTTATCATCCTGTGAGAAGGCAGCAGTCGCCGGAGCAATAGATATTGTGAGCGATTACGACAAAGCAGCGGCACTCTCGGGAAGACTTACTGCAGATTATGAGATTGGTAAGCAGCCTGTAAAGATGGGTGAGAACTATTTCGCCTGCCCTCGGTGCGGGAAACGAACAGGATACAATCACACGCACTGCCATTGGTGCGGACAGCTAATGACATGGAGGTAGGACATGGGAATAATAGATCAATTCACAGCAGAGGGAAAAACTGAGATTAAAATAACTACCCTTATGGATGTTATGAGATATGCAGCTAAAGCAGATGTTATATACAACGGAGTCAAAGCAAACGTGCCACATGAATACTTGATAGCCTGCATATCAGGCACAGAAGAAAAGGAGGAAGAGAACAATGTTTCTGAATGAAAAGGTACTGAACAACTTAATGAAACAGGCATACAAGACAGACGGACTGGTTATAGCGCAGAATGAAGATAACTGGGTATACATAGCAGGAAGATGCTGGGAGGCAGAGATCAAAAGAGAATATATCCCGAAGCAGACGCTTGCGAACATAATAGCACTTGCCGGTGAGCTCCCAGAGCCGGGAGAGAGATTCCGATCAGACAAGCAGGGCAATCAGTATGAAATGGAAATGCTTATGAGCATAGATGTTAAACCTTACACAATGGGACCGCTCACCATCACAGATACGCTCCAGATCGGTACAGATGGGACACTGCAGCGATATCTTCAGGACACAGATACCGGAATGCTTTACCTGCTCAACCAGGCATTTATTAACCTGAGCAAGGGCAGTATTGACGAGGAGCATGGTGAATATGTACCATCTGATCCGTTCTACAGTAAGGTAGGTGTGCTCTGGCAGAATAACATATGCCGTATGACAGCAACATTCCGTCACGATAGAAAGAACAAGAAGACGCTGGATGCCCTGAAAGGCGTAGACCTTACACCTTCGACACTGGAGGATATGGAATGATGTACCCTAAGCCGGTATACAAGAAAAAAAGAAAGCAGCATAAGCCGTCAATCCTGCAGTTTAAAGACGGCACCTGCTATCTGTGCACAAGACTTAACGGAGACTACGGAAGGAAGCCTCTGCAGGAGCATCACATATTCGGAGGCCCAAACAGAATACACTCTGAGGCATACGGCCTCAAGGTGTATCTGTGCATAGAACATCATACTGCTGGACCGGCAGCAGTCCACAACAACGCAGACAATATGCGGAAACTTCAGAGAGACGGTCAGCGTGCATTTGAGAGAGAGCACACAAGGGTAGAATTTATGAATATATTCAGAAAAAATTATCTTGATGATGGAGATTAATACCAAATGGGAGGGAAGATGATGACAAGAATATACTTAAGCGGACCAATTACAGAAGTAAATGATTACATGTACAAGTTCGGTGACGCCGAGGAGTATCTTGAAGAGAAATACACGGATGCGGCGGTGGTGAATCCAGCACGCATCCTGTCACAGTTGCCTAAAGAATGGTCGTATGAGGAGTGCATGGACATATGTTTAAAACTCCTTGATAGATGCGACACGATATATATGCTCGAGGGCTGGAGACAGTCCAAAGGGGCAAACCGAGAATATGGTTATGCTTTAGCAAAAGATATGATGATCATAAAGGAGGATTAATGACAGGAAAGAACAGTGAAGGATATTCAGATCCAACAGCGAGCATTGCGATATCAAGAGCGACAAGGAAGGAGAACAAAATGGACACAGCAAGACCGGGAGAGATATGGATAGTACAGAGCGCACAGGGAGAAAGCCCGGCGCTCATCCTTGCAGACAATGGAAGGACAGCAACATACATCAAGCTGAGAGAGGGATGCATGGATGATACAGACGTAAGAATCGTATATCAGGGAAAGATGTATGCATCACCGGCAATGATACAGTACACCAGGAGCGAGAACTGCGTAGGCTATGAGAAGACAATAACAGACGCTGAATATGATGCGGTGCGTAAGGCTATAGCGGACGCGCTGGGCATCATGCTTGCAAATGAAACAGACATGCCTGTAGCGGAGTTGTTAGAGATAGACACATCAGAGTCAGGGGAACTTAGAGACAAGATACACAGTCTCGAGGTATCGCTCGCCAGATGTGAGGGAGAGAGGGATGTGTACAAGGAGTTATTTACAAATGATCATTAGACTGGAGGATAAAGCGAATGTTGACATTACCGATCAAACGTATGTGGTTTGATATGATTGCGTCCGGCGAGAAGAAAGAGGAGTACAGAGAGATAAAAGAATATTACGACAGCAGACTTCTGAATGCCTTCGGTGCAATATGTGTAGGTGATGAGGTATTGCACAATGCTTTACCAGAGGCTGATCGGGTGGAATGGCCAGTACCAGTGATATTTCGTAATGGATATTCAAAAGCGGCCCCTCAGGTAAAGGCAATGTGCACGCTCAGCATAGGCACAGGCAAGCCAGAGTGGGGAGCTGAACCAGGGAAGAAATATTATATATTACACATCAAAGAAATAGATAAGGAGCAATAAATGAGAGAGACAAAAGACATTGAAATGAATAGCTTGGCCGTGGAGTGCGAGGACTGTATGAGTACACATAAGGTATCAGTATACATAGACTTTACCGAACCAGTCACTCACAGAGAAGCCGAACAGTATGTTACAGAGCTTATATGTCGCGGACAGAGAGATCTTGAAAAAGAGAGCAGCAGACTTGCGGTGAGCTATATGGAAAAGAAATGTGCTACAAAATAGAGCTGCAAGATAAAAATATATCAAGGGAGGAGATAGATAATGCCAAACGTAAGGCCAATCAACAAGAAGTATGGAATATCCAAGCATGCCTTTGCCACGGCATACTCATACTGCCTACAGTATAGCGAATGGAAGGCAGAGATAGAAAACAACACTGACACCTACAGAAGCCCACAGGTTACAGGGATGCCTACTGGGTCTGGGTCAGGTGGTGGATCGGATGCGACAGCAGATGCCGCAATGAGAAGGGCTGAGCTGATCGATAAGGTGGCATTAGTTGAGGATACAGCCAGGGCAGCAGTTACCGGATATGATGAGATATATCCGTATCTCCTCAGATATGTTACGACAGAAGGCTGCACATTCCGCATGATAGACCAGCAAGGTGTACCTTGTGGCAGAACATTGTTCTACGAGATCCGACGCAAATTCTATTACATGATGGCAAAAAAAATATAAAGTGCGGTACTCGGAGGACAAAAAAACAGATATAGTTATATCATCGCCAAATGAGGATAAGCCCTCAAACATATATGAGCTCCGGGAGACCGGAGCTTTTGTTGTGGAGGAATGTATGAAAGCTGATGAACTTAAGAAGTGGATAGAGGAATTGATAGACAAGGATGAACTGTGGAGGTTCTATAAGTCAAGAGAATGGAGAACACTCAAGGATAAGATCTTAAAGGAGAATCACTACGAATGTGCCGAGTGTAAGAAGCGAGGAGTCATCACTAGATACGATGTAGACGACGAAGGTAACAAGCGTCTGCTCAGCACCGTGCATCATGTCCAGTTCGTGCGCAAGCATCCAGCCCTGGCACTCAGCAGGACATACACATATGCCGGCAAGACATATCAGAACCTTATACCGGTATGCAAGGCGTGCCACAACAAGCTCCACCCTGAGAAGTGGAAGAATGGATATAAACACAACGATGTAGAACATTTCGTGAATGAAGAACGCTGGTAGTACCCCCACCCCCCTATTACCCTTATTTTGGAGAGGGGAAAGCAACGGGGGAATGGACGCGACAAAAGACCTTCGCGCGCACGCACGAGGAAAAAGTGAGGTGAAAGAGCATGGCACAGCAGTCACAGGCAAAGATAAGAGAGTCACTTATGGCTCAGCTCCGGGCAAAAGGAGCTGACGTCTCACACTTCGAGGCGCTTGTGGATGACTATATGGAATACTGCAAATTGATCAAAAAAATGAAAGCTGATATCAAAAAGCGGGGAATGACCTATATCGCCATGTCGGCAGCAGGCAAGGAGTACGAGAAGGATAACCCAAACGTCAAGCTATTGCCGCAGTATACCAGAAGCCAGCTTGCAATTCTCAAGGAGCTGGGGCTCACAACCGACAAGATAGCGGAGGATGACGGCGATCTTTAGGATTGACAACATACCGGAGATTCAGGAATGGATAGACATCGTTGAACAGGGCACCTATAAATGTTGCAAAGACCAGGAAAACCTAGTCGCACACGTTAAATGGTGCTTTGAGAATGAGCCAATTCACGTTGACACGGAACAGTTACAAAAGTATATGCACTTGTGCGAGCAGTACGTGCCATTTGAACTGTTCCCGTGGCAGCGTTTTGTTATAGCGTTACATGACTGCACGTACTGGGATGACACTGGAATGCCGAGATGGCCGGACCTCTTTACCATGATTGGAAGAGGTGCCGGAAAAGATGGCATGATAGCAATTGAGAGCTTCCTGCTCTCGTCTCCGTATAATGGCATCCGTGAATATGATGTGGATATTTGTGCCAACAACGAGGACCAGGCAACACGCCCAGTTAAAGATCTGACAGGATTCTTCGAAATGCCAGGAATCATCAAAAAAATACGCAGGTTTTATGGTTGGACTAAGGAAAAGATAGTAAGTCTTAAGACGAAGAGCACTATCATTGGCAGGACAAACAGCCCAAAGGGCAAGGATGGACTCCGATCCGGAATAGTCATATTCAACGAGATCCATCAGTATGAGAACTATGCAAACATAGATGTATTTACAACAGGCCTTGGCAAGAAGGAACATCCCCGCCGATCATATTACACAACAAACGGAGATGTAAGGGAAGGACCTCTCGACGACCTTATAGCGGATTCAGAGGGTATTCTCTATAACGGAGAGGATGATAATGGCTTATTGCCATTTATTTGCCGCCTGGATGATGTGAAAGAGGTTGACAATGAAGATAACTGGACAAAGGCAAACCCATCACTGCCGTATTTGCCAAACCTTTTAGCTGAGATCAGAAAAGAGTACAGGGACTGGAAGAAGAACCCGGATCGACTTCCGGCATTCATGGCAAAGCGAATGAACCGCCCAAGTGGACACAAGGAATGCGGCGTTACAGACTGGGAGAATATCAAGGCTACCAACCAGGAGTTACCGGATCTTAAGGGATGGAACTGTACCGTTGGGATAGATTACATGAAGACATCAGACCTTGCGGCTGTGAATATCCATTTTAAGCAAGGCGACCAGCGTTATGATATCAATCATGCTTGGCTATGTTCAGCATCCAAGGACATCCCAAGAATAAAGGCGCCATGGAAAGAATGGGTCAAGTCTGGGAAACTGGGGTATGTGGATGATGTGGAGATACATCCAACCGTCATAACAAGCTACATACAAGAGATGGGAAGACTTTATAACATCACCAAGGTGGCAATAGATAACTACAGATATGCACTGATGTCTGATGCACTTGACAAGATAGGATTCTCAAAAGAGAGAGGCAACCTCATACTGATCAAGCAGATAGACATCATGAAAATAGTCCCAGTGATAGATCATTGTTTCATCAATCATTATTTTCACTGGGGCGATGATGTTGTCCTTAGGTGGGCGACTAACAACACTAAAGTAATCAGATATGGCAGAGACCAGGGAGCCGACAAGGGCTCCTTTGTTTATGCCAAGATTGAAGCCCGGTCGAGAAAGAACGATCCGTTCATGGCGCTTGTGGCATCTATGATACCGGAGGCAGAGATCAAGGAAAGGCCTCAGTATGTAAGGCTGGGAGTCATTAAGATATAGGAGGTAGGACATGGGAGTATTCCGGAATTTTATTGAGAGGATAATCCCGCTGACCAAGAGGGCAGCAGACGGAACAATAATCATAGATATACCGGCATCACTGTATTACAAGGAACTAGCCATATACACAGCGACATCGCTCATAAGCAATGCTATATCCCGATCGGAGATCCGTTGCTATGAAAATGGCAAGCCGGTGAAGAATCGTGATTACTATCTGCTGAATATATCTCCGAACGCAAATGAAAACAGTTCAATATTTTGGCACAAGGTCATCAATAACATGGTCCGAAAAGGTGAGGCTCTTGTAGTGGATGCTGCAGGAGCTCTGTACTGTGCAGACGGCTATACAAAGCAGAGAGACCAGCCCATCAAGGGTGATGTGTATGCCAATGTGTCCGTGGGAACCTTTACGTTTAACAAGGTATTCACGATCAAGGACTATTACCTGTTCACGCTGGACGACATCAACGTGCACCAGCTCATAGATGGCTTGTATGAGGACTATAGCAAGATGCTGACAGCAGCATCAAAAGCATTTAGGAACTCTAACGGACAGAAGTATAAGCTGCATATAGATGGCGTGAGGGCTGGAGATGCAGAATTCCAGAAAGATTTTGAGGAGTATGTAAAAAAACAGATAACTGATTACATATCATCAGAGAACGCTATATACCCGGAGTTCGACGGATATGACCTCGAACCGGACAAGGGAGCAAATGCCAAGACCTCAGATGATTACCTGAAGCTCCGGGCAGACCTGTTCAAGATGGTTGCTTCTGCTTTTCATATTCCGGAATCAATGATGTCCGGAAATATAACCAGCATGAAGGAGATCGTTGGAGCATTTCTTACATTTGGAGTGGATCCTTATGCAGATGCTATAACATCCACGCTCAACAAGCGTGGAGATGTGGATAACTATCTGAAAGGCAACTATTATGTGGCAGACACAAGCCGTATACAGCACAGAGACCTCTTCGACGTAGCGGCGAGTGTATCAACACTCATAGGATCAGGCGTGTACTGCATAGATGAGACCAGAGAGGAGCTTGGAAAAGAACCACTGAATACAGATTGGTCGAGAAAGCATTTCATAACGAAAAACTTTGAAGAAATAGACAGATTCCTTAAAGGAGTAGCGGAAGGAGGTGAAGGAAAGAGTGAGTAAAAAAGTATTTTATCAGATAACAAGAGATAACGATACGAGAACAGCAGATATCAACATATATGGTGATATCACAAGCAACGCAGAAGTTTACAGAAACTGGTGGGGCGATGATGGCAGCGTATCAGCGAGAGACATCAAGAGCGAGATAGAAGGACTTGACGTGGACACGATCAATGTCTACATCAACAGTTACGGCGGCGAGGTTGCCGAGGCTCTTGCCATATACTCAGCGCTTCAGAGACATAAGGCACAGGTACATACATACTGTGATGGCTTCGCCTGTTCCGCAGCTACGATCATATTCTGTGCCGGAGACGTCAGGACTATGGGCTCTATAGCTCTCATGATGATTCACAATTGTATGTCATATATAGGCTATGCCAACAGTGAAGAGATGCGCAAGGCAGCAGAGGACAATGACAAGATCAATCAGTCCAGTATCGAGGCATACAAGAAGGTAAGCAACCTCTCAGAGGACGAGATTAAGCAGATGATGAATGCTGAGACCTGGCTCACAGCGCAGGAGTGTCTTGACTATGGATTCGCAACGGAGATAGCCGGTGATGACGATGAAGAGGATGAGGAGACACAGCAGAGTGCCATGGCATCTATACATGACGCTATTCTTGGATACAAGCCAGACATGAAGAAGTTCTTTAACGAGCAGACATTAAGGCTTGACCAGATTCAGAAGTCTATTGATGAGATGAACAAGGAGAGTGATCCATCACATCTTGACGGTCAGAAACAGACTGACAATTTCTTACAGAAATTCTTTAAAAATTTATCATAACAGGAGGAAGAAAGAATGTACAAACCAGGTTCTAACCCTGCTATTAAGCAGGCAGTTGACGCCATGAATACAGCAATGGCATCAGGAGACAACGACGCTGCGCTGGCAGCGTTTGAGCAGTTCGGACAGGCGGTTGCTGATACCGTCAGAGAGGAGTTCCAGTCGGCAAATGGCGATAATGCCGTACTTGCACAGAGAGGCTTCAGGGTGCTCACCGCAAGCGAGACTAAGTTCTACGAGAAGGTAATCGAGGCAGGCAAGGCAAAGACTGTTCAGACCATGAACGGACTTCTCACACCTGAGGTAATGCCTCAGACTATCATTGAGGATGTATACAAGCATCTCATTGAGGAGCATCCGCTCTTAGACAAGATCAACTTCGTATCAGTTCAGTATCTTACTTCATGGATCCTGAACGATCACACTGTAAACACAGCCGTATGGGGCGAGGTAAATGATGAGATCACAAAGCAGATCACATCAGCGTTCAGAACTGTCAAGATGGCAGAGAACAAGCTGTCAGCCTTTGCAGTGATCGAGAAGGATATGCTCGACCTTGGCCCTGTGTTCCTCGATGGATACATTAGGACATTCCTTCAGGAAGCCCTTGCTACAGCTCTTGAGAAGGCTATCATCTCGGGAACAGGACACAACCAGCCGATCGGCATGGATAGAGACATTCACCAGGGCGTATCTGTCAACACATCTACAGGATATCCGAGAAAGACTGCTGTCAAGATAAAGTCATTTACGCCGAAGGACTATGGCGATATCCTTGCGAAACTGGCAGAGACAGAGGTGTGGTACACCAATAACACAAGCGGAGAGATTACAGCAGCAACTACGGCGGCGAACAAGGACGGTAGCACTAAGGATGGATATACAAAGCATGGTGGACGCACAAGAGTGTTCGATCAGGTTACACTTATCTGCAACCAGAAAGATTATCTGGAGAAGATCATGCCGGCCACTACTGTAATCACAGCGGCCGGAACATACGCCACAAATCTGTTCCCATTCCCAACTGACGTAGTACGTTCAGCCGAGATGGCCACAGGTGAGGCTCTGCTCGTACTCCCTGAGGAGTATTTTGCAGGGCTTGGATCATCAAAGGATGGAACTCTTGAGTTCTCAGACGAGTTCAAGTTCACACAGGATCAGAGAGTGTTCAAGATCAAGCTCTACGGCAACGGTAAGGCATACGATAACAGTGCGGCTATCCTGCTTGACATATCAGAGCTTGAAGCCGCTTATGTCATGATCAAGGCAGCAGATGTTAATGTGACAACACAGGCAGCATCATCATAAGGAGTGAGTACACATGCTTGATAAGAACAATATGCCAGAAGAGTTTGTAACAGATGTCAAAAGGCATCTACAGATCACCTGGAATGATCCGGATACAACCGAGAGCCTTATCAGCATGATGCTTGATGGGGAGATAGAGCTTAATCATTTGTTCGGAGCAGAACTTGACTACGCTGCTCCGGGCTTGGCTCACAGGCTCTATCTCTCATATATGCTGTACGCATACAACAAGGCACTTGATGAGTGGGAAGGAGCCTACAGAGCTGACATCCTGAAACTACAGCATATCTGCAGAGTGAAGGAGGCTAGAAATGCTAAAGAGCAGGTTTAGTAACTACAATGATGGCATTGTTTACATTGTTAAAAAGAAACAAAAGTCAACAGACTTTAACGCTGCCAAGAATGCGCTCAGCCGAGATGATCTTGAAGAGGTGGTCAAGCTTGCATATGAAGAGAAGAGCAAGAGAGACGAGGACATCGAGTTCGCATCGAGCCAGGGCAGGACACTCTCTTTAAAAATAAAGACAAGATCATACAAGGTGGATCCTACATTAAAGGCCATAGCAGGTGACACGCTCTACAGCATCATCAAGCTGGATCACGACAGGGCAAAGCAGGAAATGTACATATATCTTGAAGAGGAAAGGAAGTTAAGCGATGGAGTTAATACCTGAAGAAAGAGAACAGGCAGAATCAATACTTGACGAGACAAGAAAGACTCTTGAAGAGCTTGCCAGATCAAGCGATGTGCCGATGGCAGGGGCATATTACGGCACTTGTACAGCGGATCATCTGGACGAATGGAATTACTTTGTCTTTAACAGGACAAAGACTTCAAAGGCATCAAACCGGTGCGATCTGCAGACCAGATATGAGGTGCATATCATTCATGAGAACTGTATCCCTGAGGGGTATGTGCAGACTGTTATTGATGCGATTGAGGCACAGAGCACACGTTGCGCCGGCGCAAAAATGAAGGCAACATCAGACGATATCCCGTATGAATACATCACGAAGGGCAACACAGATGTGGTTGTTGAGGTGGCAACTATTACGTTTGTACACCCGGAAAAGAGGGTGTAAATGGGAGTTAGATCAGAATGGTTCAAGCTGGAGGGCGATGTTGTCTTAGATGATCTTATTGATTCATATAAGGATGACGGAATAAGGGTCATCAACGATGTTCTTCATAATGAGGGCGCTGACGTCATTCAGAAGAACATAGCGAGTATCCTGCCAGTATCAGGAAGAAACTGGAACAAGAAGAAGAAACCGGCAAGTGTAGCGAAGCCATTTGAACACAGAGACAGCTTACTAGCAGTTACGATAGCGTCAAGAGGCTCCTATCATTATCTGTATTTTCCTGACGATGGAGAAAACACAAGGAGACATGCTGGTGGACAGCACTTCATGATGCGTGGAGCAGAAGAATCATCAGATAAAATCATAGAAATATGCCTGGGAAAACTTCTGGGCGACTAGGAAATCCTAGAAAGGAGATAAAAATGTCAAACATCTTTTCAGAATTTGAAATAATAGAACAGCATATCAAGGTAGCAGGAGAAGATACATATGAGGATATGAACTGTGTAGGTTCGAGCGAAGAGGAACTTGCAGTCAGAACAATCACAAAGAAGTGCCGGGGTAGAATCAGGAAGAAGAGAACTCGTGGTACTGGAGATGGAACACTGAAAGAATCCCTACATGTACCTCGCACGGTCTATAACAAGATATATGATATGACAAGGGAGAAGCTGGCCAAGGGTGTATATGCCTATGGAGAAAACAGCAAACACCCTGAATTCTCACTGACACAGAAGGTATTGGATGAAGACGAGAATGTCAAGTATAAGGCATACCCTAGATGTATTTTATCGTCGGGACCATCAAGGAAGATCGAAAACGGAGCGGAAGAAGTGGCCGAGTTGGAGATGACTATTGATCTGATGCCGGATGAGAATGGTGAATGCATGTACGAGGCGCTTGAGAGTGAGCTTGAAAGCGAAGAAATCAAGCAGCAGTGGCTTACTAACTTCTCACTAGAACTTGTAAAGGCAGTATAAGAGATAAGAGCACCCGTAAGGGTGTTCTTTTTTGTAGGAGGAAATAAATGGTATATCACAAATTACTGATGGCGGATGGAAGATTTGAAAACGTGACGCTCAATCTTGGCGCTATAGCAGAGCTTAACAAGAGAAATAAGCCGCTGGCAGATGAATATTTTGCCAAGTACAAGGAAATGCAGAAGAAGGGCGAAGACTTCAACGAGCTTGACATGGCGAAGTTCATCTACATTGCCTACGCATGCGCACATCTTGATGAAGATATCCCATCGTTTGAAGAATTCCTAACCGAAGTTACAGACGATAGGGAGGAACTTGGAACGACGTTTGAGAATCTGTTCAATTCCGCGAAAAAAAAACGGGATTCCGTGATGCATTCCGGAAAGCCACGAAGGAGAAAGAACGGTCGATAAAATTACCCAGGTTTGAGCTGGAGGACATAGAGGACTACTACACGTATTATGTGTTGATCCTCGGAATCCCGGAAAAAACATTTTACGACAGCGACTTAAACTTTCTGTCGGCGGTTGCAGCAAATAAGGCAGCCTATGACGGATGGATGAACTACGCAGTGAAGAAGGCAGGTGAGAGACGTGGCTAAGAAGAAGAGCGAGGCAAGCGTCAAGTTTATAGCAGACACAAAAGAATACACAGCGAACCTCGATTCGGCAAGGAATACAACGAAGAATCTGAAGGCAGAGCTTAAGCTTGTCGAGGCGCAGTTCAAGAATACTGGTGATGAGGGCGAGTATTATACCCAGAAAGAATCAATACTTGAGAGACAGCTTGAGGCTAACCAGCAGGAGCAGGAAGCCCTTACAAAGAAGCTTGAGGCTGCAAAGGCCATATATGGCGAAAACAGCGTTGAAGTTGACAAGTGGGCAAGGTCGATACTGAGCTCACAGGCACAGGCTGAGAGGCTCAAAGGTCAGCTCGCACACCTTATACCGGAAGTAGATGAGAATGCACAGGCTATGGCAGAGCTCGACAGCGTCATGGCGGAGTCGGACAGCACAACATCACAACTCACCGCCAAAATGAAACTTGCAGAGGCTCAGTATAAAGCTACCGGCGACGAGGAGGAATACCTCAGCCAGAAACAGAAGCTCCTTGAACAGGAGATAGAGGCGAGTAAGCGAAAACAGGAGACCCTCACGCAAAAGCTGGATCTTGCTAAAAAGGCATATGGTGAGAACAGCGACGAGGCAAGAAAGCTAGCGACACAGCTCACTAACACACAGACCGACACAGTGAAGCTGCAGACTGAGGCTAAGAATCTGAGCAATGCTCTTGAAGAGAATGTGCAGGATCTTGAGGCAGCAGGCGAAAGTGCGAAAGAGGCAGGCGAAGGCTATACTGTTGCAAAAGGCGCGATGGCGAATCTTGTAAGCGATGGCATCAAGGGACTTGGCTCCGCATTGTCAGAAATCGGAACAGACTCAGATGCGGCAAGTGCAAGATTTGCAGCCGCTACAGGGACGGCGGCTGACTCCATGGATGAATACAACCAGGTCATGCAGGAGATATACAAGGATAACTTCGGGGAAAGCCTTACGGACATAGCAGAGAAGATGACGAAGGTTAAAGAGGTAACTAAGGAAGTAGATCCTACGCAGCTGAAGAAACTGACAGAGAATGCAATCACTCTCGAAGATACGTTTGGCATGGATATGACCGAGACGTTAAGAGGCGTCAACTCACTCATGAGTCACTTCGGATTGTCAGCTGACGAGGCGTTTGACCTTATGGCAAGTGGCGCACAGCAGGGGCTTAATTATACTGATGAGCTTGGTGACAATGTATCGGAATATGCTGGAAAGTTTGCGGAAGCTGGATATACGGCGGATGAGTATTTTCAATTACTCAAAAATGGTTCAGAGGGCGGCGCATACAATCTTGACAAGGTAAATGATGCTATCAATGAGGTGACAACCAGACTCGGCGATGGAACTATAGCCGATACGATGACTCAGATTGATGAAAAGACAGGTGAAGTCAAGGACGGCACAGGAGTATGGAGCGAGAAAACAGAGGAATTATTTGAAAAATGGCAGACAGGCGGTGCTACACAGAAGGATGTAGTGTCGTCGATCGTTGCAGACATACAGAACGCTAAGTCTGAACAGGAGAAGATGAATTTGGCCGCACTGGCATTTGGAACAATGGCAGAAGATGGCGGTACGCAGTTTATTCAGAGCATCTCGTCAGTTGGCGACAGCTTCAGCGACACCAAGGGCAAGATGGACGAGGTGGCCAACACAAGATATGACGATGTGGGCAGTTCTCTCGAGGGACTTGGCAGAACCCTCAAACAGGATATCATACAGCCGATAGTTACCGATGCAGCACCGAAGGTGACAGAAATCATAGAAAATGTATCGAACAATGTACCGCTTATAGTGGCAAAGCTCCAAGAGATGCAGCCAATCATCACGGCGATAGCCGTGGTCATAGGAGTATTAACAACAGCAATGGCAATCCAGTCAGCAGTGACAGGAGTCAAAGCGGCTATGGAGGCGGCAGAGACCACTACACTGTGGGGACTTGTAGCGGCACAGACAGCAGCACTCGCACCATACTTATTGATAGCGGCAGCTATAGCGGCTGTAATTGCGATCATAGTTCTATGCGTTAAACACTGGGATGAGATCAAGCAGAAGGTCATAGAAGTGGCTCAAATACTGAAAGAAAAGATGGCGGCTGCATGGGAATCGGTGAAGGAATCAGTAAGCAATGGAATTGCTAAGGTTAAAGGCTTTTTTGTCAATATGCTTAACTGGATCAAGAGCAACTGGCAGGGACTTCTCTTGCTGCTTGTTAATCCATTTGCCGGAGCTTTCAAGCTGCTTTATGATAACTGCTCAGGCTTCAGAGAATTTATAGATAATTTCATGAGCAAAATACATGAGACTATATCTAATGTGGGTAATAAGATTAAGAGCACTGCCAAGAATATATTTCATAAGGTAAAAGAGGCAATCACCCATCCGATTGAAACGGCGAAGGAAACTATATCGAACTTGGCAGATAAGATAAAGGGAATATTTGAGAAATTGAAGATAAAACTCCCAGATATCAAGCTCCCTCACTTTAAAATAAGCGGCGGCGAGGCACCATGGGGAATAGCCGGAAAGGGAACCAAACCGACGGTTGATGTGGAATGGTATAGAGCCGGTGCAGTGCTGAAGAGAGCCACACAGTTCGGCACAAGTCCATCAGGAACACCAATGGTTGGTGGCGAGGCCGGATATGAGGCAATAGCACCTATCGATGTGCTGCAGGGATATGTTGCGGAGGCTGTCGAGGCAGCAGGCGGAACAGGTCAGATAGACTATGATCTGCTCGGCGAGGCGACAGCAAAGGCGTGTGCAAGAATGAACATCACCATCAATCTCAATGGCAGAGAGATCGGAAGATTGGAAAGGCGGCCGGTATGACATTATATTACGAAAGCTCAGACGGACAGATTATAGACTTCATGAGTGGTGGGATATACGCCCAGACGCCTGAAAGTCTGCTTGATGATGAGTGGAATTACACAACCATAACCGGTATCAATGGCATAGGCAAGATCAAGAGATTCTATAAGGACACCAAAACGTACAGCTTGACACTTGATATCATGGCTGATAGCGCCGAAGAGTTCAATGAGCTGATGAACCACATGTACACAGTGTTTGACAGAGATGTGCAGCGTATGTTACCAGGGAAGATATGGTGGAATGGTTATTACAAGCAGGCATACATAGTTAGTAAGAAACACTCAGATTATGATGAATTGTTTGAATCTGTGACTAAACAGTTGACAGTTCTGAGTATTCATCCGATGTGGACTAAGGAATATAAACATAGCTACATGGCATCATCCGGAGAGGTTGGCGCGTTGGATTACGGCATGGAAGGATTCTATGACGGATACGACTATGGTGGTTACGACTATGGACAGGCTGAAGTTATAGAGGTCCTGAGTGTTGACACGGTGGCTGGTGCGAATTTTGAGATGACCATATTCGGTCCGATATCACAGCCGACAATCATAATAGGTGATCATAAGTATGGTATGGATGCAGATATAGCCGCGGGCGAGTACGCTGTTATTAACACTATATCAAAGACCATAAAAAAATACGACCAATATGGTCGTGAAGAGAATATATACCATACAAGAGCAAGAGACAGCTACATATTTGAGAAACTACCCACAGGAGCATTGAGAATACTCAAGGCTAAGGAGCTGGCATTTGACGTCATTGTATACGATGAAAGAGGTGAGCCGGAATGGATCTGATATATGCAGATGACACAAAGAAAGACATAGGCATATTCGATGCATATACATTAGACCTGTCATATGGCGAAGATGAAAACGACTTTGAGCTCAAGATCGACCGGTCGGCACACTGCTGCAAAGCTGGATACTATATATATGTTGAAGGCGAGGAGTACGGCGGAGTTATTGAGAAGATAAAAGTCAATACCAAATCTGATGAAGTGACATATTCAGGCCCGACGTGGCAGGGATACATAGATCATAAGGTGCTCTGTCCGGATCCGGGGCAGGACTATCTTGTGGCGGATGGTGAGGCACATGAAGTGCTTGCCGATCTGATAGAAAGGCTAGACCTGCCCGCTCTGTTTGAGGCATCGACAGAAGACTCGGGCATCACAGTACATTATCAATTCGAAAGATATGTGACAGCATACAAAGGCATCAAGGCGATGCTGAAGGATGCCGGAGCAAAGCTTAAGATCAAATGGCAGAACGGCAAGGTAATAATGCGTGCGGAACAGGTTCACGACTATTCACAGGACGAGGAATTTGATACTTCACAGGTAGAATTTGAAGTATCTCGGGAATATGCCCCAGTCAATCATGTTATATGCTTAGGTAAGGGAGACCTTGCAGACCGGGCAGTGATACACATCTTCACAGATGAGAACGGCGGCATACAGCCGTATGCGAAAGTAAAGAATCCGGTAGAAGATTCAGACTATATACTTGACACATCGAGACAGGTCATAACTGGAGAACGGGAAAATGTCAGCGTACTTGAGATGAACAGCGCGCAGGAAACCACGAATTATATTCTCCAGACAAGCAAGCCATCAGATTGGGCGACGAAATATGACGCCTATTACATTCAGGATGGCGACAGCTACAAGGCAGTGGCAGGCGTTGAAGTAGGATACACGCTGACACGTTATCAGCCACCGGATTGGTCGGCGAACTTCGGCGATTATTCAACAAGAAATGGCGACTCATACAACAAAGTATCCGGAACAACTGCATACACAGCCCAGACAAGCAAGCCATCAGATTGGGCGGCGAAGTATGAGGAATACTACACCAAGGGAAGCGATTACGAATCTGTCAAGGGTGTAGAGAAAGAAACTTATACAAAACAGACAAGACAGCCATCTGATTGGAGAAAGAACTACGGGAATTATTACGTCCTGTACTCTGACGGAGTAACAACCGAATACAAGAAGGTTGACGGCGTGTCAAGGAACAAATACAATCTGCAGACCAGAAAACCGACGGACTGGGACACTAACTATACCAGCTATTACAAGCGTAAAAAGGTTGGAGGATACGAGAAGGTTGCCGAAAGGGAAGATAAGAAGATTCCAACATGGAAAGCCAAGACGTATTTCGTGCAGGAAAGCTACCAGGTTGCACCTGTTTGGAAGAAAGAAACAAGGTACACATATAAGAAGACAGAGCAGACGCCAACATGGAAGAGCGGGACATACTATACCAAACAGGATGGTCAGGCGCCAACATGGAAAGCTGGGACGTATTACAAGAAGTCTTCGGATAAGGTCGCCCCGAAGTGGACGACTGGAACATATTACACTAAGGTCACAGACCAGTACGCCACTATGGTAGCTGAGGCTGTCAAAAGGCTCCAGGAGACCACAAGAGACACCTTAAAGATTGACTTGGAAGAGACAGAGCAGTCTTACGACATAGGCGATATAGTCGGCGCGGTTGAAAGCGTAACAGGCATATCAACCATACAGGAAGTAACACAGAAGATAGTTAAAATTAACAATGACGATGTAACTATAACATATGAGGTGAGTTAAATATGATAAGACTTATAACAGGATATGCAGGGGTGGGACATGTAACCTCAGCAGATGCTGGACGGTTCAACGCCGGCATCTGCGGCAACGATGCATACATTATGCAAACCGGTGAGCAGATGGCTTATACCCTAAACTCAAACAACGAGATAACAATCGGCAGCGGCGACCTGATTAACCAGGGACGGCACTTTTCAATACCGCAGAATTCAAGCGAGACCTTAGCGATAGAAAACGGATCACAGGGTAAGGCAAGATATGATGCAGTTGTTGTTAGATATTCCAAGGACACAGGCACCGGAGTTGAGAGCGCATCAATGTACATAGCGAGAGGGATAGAAGTGGCAAGCACAGCAACTCCACCTAAGCCGTCAGTGACACGCGGCAATATCTTTAACGGCGAGATAACAGATGATGTAGTCCTGTACAACATCAAAATACAGGAGCTTAGCATAGTAAGCGTTGAGTCAGTTGTTCCGGTTTTGCAGCCGCTGGCAGGTATTGCAGCGTCAATCATAGATGCGATATATCCGGTAGGCAGCATATATATGAGCATGGCAGCGACCGATCCAGCGGAGCTGTTTGGCGGCGAGTGGAACCGAATAAAAGGCGAATTCCTGTATGCAGCCGACAAAGAAAAGACGGGGCTTACAAGCGGAAACAGGTACATACAAATAGGCAAAGACAACCTGCCGCCACATACACATTCAATACCTAACCACCAGCACAACATCCCAAGTCATACACACACCGCCACTATCGGAACGGCGGGCAATCATAGTCATTCATTCTCGCAGGTGAAGGAGGTAGCCGCTGGAACTGCGAGCTATAGGGCAACATCATCGGGACTCATAGGGGCTCGAACATCTAGGACATCGACAGATGGAGCACATACACACAGTATTACCATTGGCCCAAAGGCACTCAAGACAGATGAGTCGGGATATGGCAACACTGGCAGCGTAGGCGCTGGCGAGGAAATAGAAATCATGCCACCATACATAACAGTCAATGCCTGGCAGAGAGTGAGTTAGAAAGGAGATAGCGCATGGAATATGAATATGTAGAAGGATATAATCATGAGAATGCATATTCCGACACAATGATATTTGACATAGATCCCTTAGAGAAGAGAATCTCGGTGCTTAAGCAGCAAACGCTGATAGCAGGAGAAAACAACTCGCAGTACATTGCATTTAAAATACCACGATATGTGGACGGCATAGATTTGTCAACTAAGAACATACAGGTGTTATACATAGCACCAGGTGGGCATTCTGACATCAATAAGGTAATCAACGTGCAACGCAGTGACGAAGACCTGCTGTTTGGTTGGGTAGTTCCAGGTGAAGCGCTCCCGTCGATGGGAGTATTGACATTTTCGATCGAATTCGCATCGAGCAATTATCTTATGAAGGTCAGATCAATAGAACAGGAGATAGTCGATGGATTGTCCGGCACAGATATAGCGCCAGAGCCTGTGGAGCAGGCATGGTATATTGAGATTCAGCAGAAATGCGAGACTATGTTAGATGATATCGAGCGTGCCAGGAAAGATGTACAGGCATCGGTCAAACAGGTAAGTTCCAATAAAGAAGCTATAGAGTCCTTGCGGAACAAGGTGATGGAACTAAAAAAATCTGGCCGTGATGGACGAGAAGACCTTGCCGCCGCCATCACGGAGAAGGGGGTTGAGACGGCGGTCGAAGATAATATGCACAAAATGGCGGACAACGTCAGAAAGATACCGAGCGGAGTCACATACGGGATAGTTACGCGTACAGTTCCTTACACATATGGATTGATAAGCGATTTGTACACGATACTACCAGAACAGGAGGAATAGATGAGCTTAAGGATTGAAACAATAGCGTTAGGGAAACAAGAGGTTGACAGCGAATACTGGGTATCGGACGTCACGGACAAGAAGATTCAGGAGATAGCTGCTGCTCTTGGCTTAAAATATTACACAATAACATCTGGAAGCGACTGGGTCTTGTACAAAGGCGATGACGCATACAATACAACGGGATTCCGGTTCAAATATAATGCTGATAGCTCGACCTTAGAGATGTTGAGCATAGTTAAAGGTGTGACGTCAAGCCAGGTCAACTTCTATTTTAAAGAGAGTATTCCTGTGTCACGTTCTAAAAATGGCGTCGGCGCAATGAGTGCGAAGCTATACTACGTCATAACTGCCAAAGGTGTAGTATTGGGTCCAAGCCCTGAAAAGATGCAGTTCATAGTCGACGCAGGCACCGACATTAAAACTGGTGAGGAACATACTATCTATGTCCATGCCGACGGCAATGCTGCATATACTGACAGAATGGAGGCGATCACAAGTCCATACAGTGGACGTTTGGGCAACGCCACTTATGGACCCAAAGATATAGTGCTACTCGTCCCGGTAGTATTAGACTATATAATATCTAAATCGTTGTATGGGATAAAGTATGGTCCACAGTGTAATGACTATACTTACTATGACTTCGATATAGATACCAAGCGATATTTAACAGTGAATACGCAGTATAATGAGTCGAGATTCGCCGTGGAACTATCAACTGATATATGATAAGGAGCCAGGAATATGTATATAGACGCGAGTGCGATTATTGAAATCGGGAAAGTGATTGGTGCTATAATGGTCATTTGTGGCCTTCCAATATCAATATATAAATGGTATTCCAGGCAGAATGAACAGGACATAGAGATCAAGAAGTCATATGCTGTTGGTAGGACCGGAACTGTATCTGTAGCATCCGTTCCGACTGGTTTCAGGCCGGTATCGATCGTAGCTGTATCATCCGGTCAGCAGGGACCAGACGGAAACATCTGCATGATGGGTACTACAGTGAAACTTGCAGCAAATGATGAGATATCACTCTCTGGAACATGGCTGACAGGCGATAAATTGACATCTTAATTTAGGAGGATAGAAAGTATGAAAAATGCAATATGTACAACCGCTGGAGCAATAGGCGGTGTGATAGCATCCCTGTTTGGTGGATGGGATGCAGGGCTGGCAACACTGGTCATGTTCATGGCCATAGACTATGTAAGTGGCCTTGTGGTGGCTGGAGTTTTTCACAACAGTAAGAAAACAACGTCAGGAGCCTTAGAGAGCAAGGCAGGATGGAAGGGATTATGTCGTAAGGGCATGTCCCTTTTGTTTGTATTGATAGCCTATAGGCTTGATCTGGCGATAGGCTCAAACTATATCCGGGATGCGGTGATAATAGGGTTCATAGTGAACGAGACCATAAGTATAGTTGAGAACGCTGGTCTCATGGGTGTACCGCTCCCTGAGGTAATCAATAAAGCAATAGACATATTAACATCAAAGAGTGAAGAGAAAGGTGGCGATCAGAATGAACGGAATTGACATCAGTGCATGGCAGGGAGATAAAAATATAGACCTTGCCAAAGTGCCATATGATTTTTGCATCGTTAAGGCAACCGAGGGAACAGACTATAAGAACAGATACTTTGCAGCGCATTGTGATAAAGTTTTGAGTAGAAAAAAACTTCTGGGAGTATACCACTATGCAAATGGCGGAGATCCACAGAAAGAGGCTGACTACTTCCTGGCTTACTGCAAGAAGTACATCGGCAAGGCGGTACTTGTCCTTGACTGGGAGGCAAAGAATAACCCATTGTTTGGTGTAAAGGATTTGGAATGGTGCTTGCAGTGGTGCAGTTATGTGCAGAAAAAGACAGGCATCAAACCGCTTATCTACATCCAGAAGAGTGCTATGAACGCCGTAAAAAAGGCTGGATATGGTCTGTGGGTCGCTCAGTATCCGGATTATGAGCGGACAGGATATCAGGAACATCCATGGAATGAGGGAGCTTATAACTGCCTTATCCGTCAGTACACATCTGCCGGTAAGCTCTCAGGTTACAGCGGCAGCCTTGATCTCAATAAGGCTTATATCAGTGCGGCGAGCTGGAATAAGCTGGCAGGCAAGGCTAAGAAGACATCAGCATCCACAACAGTAAAGAAGAGTGTCAATACATTGGCTAAAGAGGTGTTGGCGGGCAAGTGGGGCAACGGTGTTGATCGCAAGAGCAGACTGACCAAGGCTGGTTATGACTATAGCAAGGTTCAGGCAGCAGTCAACAAACTTGTCAAGGCATCACAGATGACACAGGATAAGATCATCAATGCAGTTGCGCATGAAGTCATCATAGGCAAGTGGGGTAATGGACAGGAACGTATTGACAGACTTAAGGCAGCAGGGTATGATTCAGGCAGGGTTCAGAAACGTGTGAATGAACTATTATAATAAGGAAGCGATTCTGATTGAAGAAGTCGTCCAAGAACACACAAAATAAAAATTGGTAGTAATCTACTAGAAACAAAAGCTGTAAAAATGGCTTAAAACCGTGGTCGAAAATTATCAAAGAGATAATTATATATCATTTCAGATATATCAAGAACCCGCAGAAGTCCAACGCTTTTGTGGGTTCTTTTTTTCAGAACTTTTGAGATTCAGATTAGGAGGAACAAAAGATATGGTGACATTATTGTCGAAGTTGTGGATCAAATCAGATAATTATAAGGATAGCAAGGTGAGGGAGAAATATGGTGTTCTTTGCGGAGCTGTTGGTATATTTTTGAATGTATTATTGTTCCTGGGAAAATTCTTTGCTGGATTACTTTCGGGGGCTATCTCGATCACGGCGGATGCGTTCAACAATTTATCAGATGCAGGAAGCTCGTTTATATCTATGATAGGTTTTAAGTTATCTGGCAGAAAACCGGACCCGGATCATCCGTTTGGACATGGAAGGATAGAGTATATATCAGGCTTATTTGTAGCAGTCATGATCATATTGATGGCCTACGAGCTTATTAAAGATTCAATCGGAAAGATCCTACATCCGGAACTTCCCAAATTCAGCATTCTAGTTGCCGTTATACTCGTTGTTTCAATTGGAGTAAAGATATATATGTATTTCTACAACAGGAGTATAGGCAGAAAGATAGAGAGTGCGACCATGATAGCGACGGCGAAAGACAGTTTATCTGATACATTTTCCACAATGGTTGTTCTTGCATCTGCACTTGCTGCTCATTTCTGGAAAATACCTATAGATGGATATTGCGGGTTATTGGTGGGCGTAATGATACTCATAGCTGGCATCACTGCAATGAAGGATACGGTCAGCCCCTTGCTTGGTCAGGCACCGGAACCAGAGCTTGTGGACGAGATCGAGAAGATCGTGAGGTGTGATAAAAGGATCCTTGGTATTCATGATCTTGTGGTCCATGATTATGGACCTGGCAGACTTATGGTCAGCCTGCACGCAGAAGTTCCTTATAAGGAAGATATTCTTGAACTGCATGATCTGATCGATCAGATAGAATTCTCTCTCAGAAAAGAACTAAATTGTGAGCCTGTCATTCACATGGACCCGATAGTAGATGACGATGAGGAGACAAATGCTGCGAAAGCGCGGATCACTGAAATTATAGAATCACTTAATAAGGATAGCAGAAAAAATGAAAATGTTCAGTTTCACGACTTTAGAATGGTAAAGGGTTCAACACATTCCAATCTGATTTTTGATGTGGTTTTGCCACATGGATATCAAATGTCAGAAGAACAGATAATATCCTATATCAAGGAAAAAGTTAGTGAGTACAATAAAAATTACTATTGTGTGATACATATTGACAGAGCGTATGTAAAATAATTCCAGATGGTGAGCATCCTGATCACAGAAGAGTAAGACCTTCTGTGGTTATTATTATTACATAATATATTTACATGTTTTTTCATAATCTTAGATTTGACTTTACCATGATAAACTGTTACTATGTTACCGTGTTGTGCCCTAATAGGGCTGTATATCATGCAGATGCCCAGTGTAGTGTGTTTCATGCATCTGCCAAGTATATTTAAGTATATTTCAGGAGGAAAAAAGTATGAAAAAGTTATTATCACTGCTCTTAGTGGCAGCAATGGGACTTTCACTGGTTGGATGTGGCGGATCTGATAACGGATCTAAGAGTGAGTCAAAGAGTGATCTGGAGTATGTAAAGGATAAGGGAACTCTCGTTGTCGGCGTTACAGACTTCGCACCGATGGATTACAAGGATGAGTCAGGCAACTGGATCGGATTTGACGCAGATATGGCATCAGCATTTGCAGAGAGCCTTGGCGTAAAGGCAGAGTTCGTAGAGATAGACTGGGACAACAAGATCATGGAGCTTGATGGCAAGACCATCGACTGTGTATGGAATGGTATGACACTTACAGATGAGGTTACAAGCTCAATGGCATGTTCAGATGCATACTGCAACAATGCTCAGGTAGTTATCGTGCCAAAAGATAAGGCAGACAAGTATCAGACAGTAGACAGCATCAAGGAGCTTACATTTGCTGTAGAGGCAGGAAGCGCAGGCGAGGATCAGGCCAAGGCGCTTGGACTCAACTATACAGCAGTAAAGGCACAGGCAGATGCACTCATGGAGGTTGCAGCTGGAACATCGGATGCAGCGATCATTGATTCACTCATGGCAGCAGCTATGGTTGGCGAGGGAACAGGTTATGACAAGCTCACATATACCGTAGGTCTTAACAGTGAGGAGTATGGCGTTGGTTTCAGAAAGGACTCAGATCTTGTAGCTGAGCTCAACAAGTTCTTTGCAGACAGTAAGGCTGACGGTTCAATGGAGAAGTGTGCTGAGACATATAAGGTACAGGCTGCACTTGCAAAGTAATAGATAAGATGTAATTAGTATTTTTACCATCACTTAGAGAGAAAAATTATTATGGATTTGTTTTTTGAACAGCTCCCGGTCGTACTTGGAGCTCTTAATACAGGATTTATACAGACATTAAAATTGTTCTTCGTGACATTGCTCGGTGCATTTCCGCTTGGACTTCTTATAGCACTCGGCTCCATGTCAAAGTTTAAACCACTCAGCTATCTTATGAAGTTCATCGTATGGATAGTGAGAGGTACACCACTTATGATACAGCTGCTCATCATATATTATTTTCCGGGACTTGTATTTCACAATCCGGTATGGGGCGGCGGCGAAGGCGGAAGATTTGTTGCGGCATCGGTGTCATTCATAGTGAACTATGCCTGCTATTTCTCAGAGATTTACCGTGGAGGTATCCAGGGTATTCCTGTAGGACAGGAGGAAGCCGGACTCGTGCTCGGCATGACTCCAAAGCAGATATTCTTCAAGGTCAAGCTTTTGCAGATGATAAAGAAGATAGTTCCGGCGATGTCCAACGAGATCATAACTCTGGTCAAGGATACTTCACTTGCCCGTATCATCGCACTTCAGGAGATCATCTGGGCAGGACAGGCATTCATGAAGGGTTCACAGGGAATCTCTGGTGCGATATGGCCACTATTCTTCTGCGCATTCTACTATCTGATATGGAATGGCGTACTCACAGTTTTACTTGGCAAATTAGAGAAGAAACTTGATTTCTTTAGATAGGAGGAGCCGCTATGAACGCAGTTCATACTCGGAATCGGCTCCGACGACCTGCCCCACTGCGGAGCAGAGGGGCGATACAGATTAATAGGAGGAGCTGCTATGGCTATATTAGAGGTTGAACATATAAAAAAGAAGTTTGGCAAGACAGATGTGCTCAAGGATATAAGCTTTTCTCTGGAGCAGGGCGAGGTCCTTTCTATCATAGGATCATCAGGAAGTGGAAAGACAACACTTCTTCGCTGTCTGAACTTTCTGGAGATGCCGGACAATGGAGTTATCCGTGTAAATGATGAGATCCTGCTTGACACTGACAAGCCGGAGACACTCAAGGAGTCGGAGGTGCGCAAGAAGAGACTGCATTTTGGACTTGTGTTCCAGTCATTTAATCTCTTTCCACAGTACACTGCGCTTCAGAACGTAATGCTTGCAAGAGAGCTTCTTGCAAAGGAGAGACCGGATTTCAAAGTAAATAAGAAGAATATACTCGATGAGATAAGAGTTCAGGCAGAGGAACTTCTACGCCAGATGGGACTTGAGGACAGAATGAACAACTATCCTCACCAGCTTTCAGGCGGACAGTGCCAGCGAGTTGCTATAGCAAGGGCGCTTGCGTTGCAGCCGGACATCCTGTGTTTCGATGAACCTACATCGGCTCTTGATCCGGAGCTCACAGGAGAGGTACTTAAGGTTCTCAGAAACCTTGCAGACAAAAAGACAACCATGATAATTGTTACCCATGAGATGGCATTTGCAAAGGATGTTGCAAGTCAGGTCATATTCATGGATGATGGATACATACTTGAGCAGGGAAGACCTGACCAGGTATTTGACAATCCGAAGATGGAGAGGACAAAGCAATTTCTTTCATCATATTCATAAAAGATGTATAAGATCCCGGTGTATCGAAAAAATGATGCACCGGGATTTTCTGTTTATATAAAAAATAATCACTAAAAATCTGAAAAACCGTCTGAAACTATACTATACAAAATTTACAAAACAATAATAAGAAACAAGGCAGCAATTCTCCCCCATATATAAATGAAATAAGAAACATAGGCATGGCAGATAGGGATGCCATCTACCCCATGCACAAAAAAACAAGAAAATGACATATCGGAGGTCTACCCAGAGGGATAAAAAAATCTACCCAGACGTTGAGTAAAAAAAGGTCAGTGTGTACTATTGGATATACCGTACGGAATACAAAGCATGACATTAAAAATTTGTTTTACAGGAGGAGAACATTATGCCATTAACAAGAAAAACAACAGGTGTAGAAAAAACAAAAAGAGAAACAGGAAGTATTGATAAGGTCAGAATAAATGATGGTCGTGTACAGGTACTGACCAGCGAGGGTAAAATATATGTTTTTGATAAACGAGAGGTATGCACTGTTACAAATATATCACTCAGTGTAAATGAAAGACCGGTAAATGCCAGCTTTGAGAATTCAGGGTATGGGACATCGACCAATGCTATCCGTTTTCAGAGATACCCGATAGTGGAATTTGTCAATCTTGCGCCGGAAACAGTGAAGAACTATATGAAGTCAATATTGATGGAGTCCGTCCTGGATCTGTCTGACGTTAAGGTGATGCATTCATATAAGTGGGGGGACAATGAGCCGCATCTCTATATGCCAGATGATTGGGACGATGGAAGAATATATGCTAAACTGAGCGATGAAGAAGCAGACAAAGCCGATGAATATGACATAGACTATGTGGAAGATGGATATGAGGACGATTGGTATGAAGAGGAAGGGGATGAGAATGAGTAGGAGAAATGTGATCTCATGATTGAAATGTGATACAGTTTTTCCAATGCAGTGATGACACAGAGAAAACAATAAAGTATAGTAGAAGCAGCAAAGACACTAAATGCCGCTTGCCCAATATCAGACGGGCAGGCAGAATTTGGTGTCTTTTTTGATGGAGGACAGAAGCATGCTTAAAACAATGGGACAATAAATTCGGCAATGCGTTCTACCTCATGTCACATGAAAACATATCAGCAATCCATTCCCATAGCCATGGCTTTGGTGGCCTGTGTCTCTCCCCTGGGATGATGTGGTGGGGCATAGATGGATGAGAGCTTCAGTGGATTATTGCCAATGTTGATGATGTTGTGCCATGTGCCGGCTGGTATACAGACGCATTCTCCTGCACAAAGATTCTGACGGAAACACAGTTCGTTTGGGCAGCAGCCCATCCTGACTGAACACTGTCCCTGTTCGATCCTGATGATCTGATCGGTATTTTCATGGATTTCCAAACCTACATCGGAGCAGGCAGGTATACACATGACGGTCATCTGCATGAAACAGCCGGTCCATACGGTTTCACGATAATTGTGGTTCTGTAAAGCTTTCTCCCGGATATCTATAGTGCATATGTTGTCATGACAGTCAGGTCTGTTCGGAGAACAATTATTGTAGCATTTCATAGGATAGCCCTTTCAGATTTAATAGTTGTTCTATTTATAGTATTCAAAAAGGGTAGAATATGACAAAAATTATACATTTTTATGTAGTCTGGAGGGAGAGCCACATATAGAAAATGCAAAAAGTGATAAAAAAATTGAAATTAGTATTGACATTTTGTACATAAACAACTAATATAAGATATATCAAATGGAAACGGTTCCAAAAACGTTTCCGAAAAAAACAAAGTAACCATTAAGCAGCTCGTATAAGAGATGACTGAAGGAAAAATTTTTATTATTTTATAGGAGGAACCAATATGAACAAGAAAGGTATTGCGGCACTTGGACTGTCACTTATGATGGCAGGTACCATGTTGACAGGATGTGGCTTAGGAGATTCAGATGGAGCGGGAAAGAAGGCAGATGCAAAGGGCTCTGTATATTATCTGAACTTCAAGCCGGAGCAGGATGCACAGTGGCAGGAGCTTGCTAAGGTGTACACAGAGAAGACAGGCGTTGATGTTACGGTAGTTACAGCAGCTTCTGGTCAGTATGAGACTACTCTTAAGAGTGAGATGGGTAAGTCAGAATCACCTACCCTGTTCCAGGTAAATGGACCGGTTGGTCTTGCTTCTTGGAAGGACTATTGTTATGATCTTGGATCATCACAGGTGTATAAAGAACTCACATCTGAGGACTTTGCACTTAAGGATGGCGATAAGGTCGCAGGAATCGGATATGTTATAGAGTCATACGGAATCATTTACAACAAAGAGCTTTTAAGCAAAGCTGGATACACAGAGGATGATATCAAATCATTTGCAGACCTCAAGAAGGTGGCAGAGGATATAACAGCTAACTCAGACAAATTAGGATTCTCAGCATTTACATCAGCTGGAATGGACGGATCATCAGATTGGAGATTCAAGACACATCTTGCAAATCTTCCAATCTACTATGAATACAAGGCTGATGGAATCGATACTACAGATGCGATCAAGGGTACATATCTTGATAATTACAGAAATGTATGGGATCTGTACATCAACAACTCAACAACCGATCCAAAGCAGCTCAGCACAAAGACTGGTGATGACGCGGTTGCAGAGTTTGTTTCAGGACAGGCAGTATTTTATCAGAATGGTACATGGGCATACTCAGATGTATCATCACTTGGCGATGACAACCTCGGAATGCTCCCTATCTATATCGGAGTAGATGGTGAGGAGAATCAGGGACTCTGTACAGGAAGTGAGAATTACTGGTGTGTAAATGCTAAGGCTTCAGAGGAAGATATCCAGGCAACTCTTGACTTCATGGAGTGGTGTGCTACAGATGATGTCGCACTTAAGGCAATCTGTGGTTCAGAGGGTGCTATGCCATCAGGAGCTGATGGAATGGGATTTGTAACACCATTCAAGAAGAACATTGAGTCAACAAACCTTCTTGTAAACATTGCAAATGAGTATGTAGCAGAGGGCAAGACACCTGTAAGCTGGAACTTCACAACAATGCCATCAGAGCAGTGGAAGAACGACCTCGGATCAGCACTTACAACATATGCGGCAGATCAGACAGATGCCAACTGGGATCTTGTAAAGAGCGCATTTGTAGACGGATGGGCTAAAGAGGCTGCTGCAGCAAAGTCAAAATAAAACATATTAACAAATAAACAATAGTACACAACCCCAAAATAAAAAAACATCACAAAATAAACCCAACTTAAAATATGAATAAAGTCCTGCAAGCTGCAGGACACCAGGAAGGCTAACAGCTTTGCAAAGGCAGCTCATACCCGGAGGTGCCAGACTAGAGATGGATATGTATTCATATGCAAATATGTCTACATATCCATTTTTAGACTCAAAAGATATTGGAAAGAAAATTGATATGCAACAGAGTGGAGGTTATCAAAAAAATTATGGAGAAAACGATAAAAAGATATTGGCCGGTGTTTCTGATACCGACAATGGCTGCGTTTGTTATAGGATTTATCGTGCCATTTGCCGAGGGAATATATCTGTCCTTCTGTAAGTTCACGACCATAAGGGACGCTGAATTTGTAGGATTACAGAATTATATAGACGCATTCAAGGACTCAACATTCCCGGATGCATTTAAGTTTACAACATTATTTGCGATTGTCACACTTGTGCTTATAAATGTTCTTGCATTTCTTGTGGCACTGGCACTTACACAGAAGATCAAAGGAACTAATGTATTCAGAACGATATTCTTTATGCCGAATCTTATAGGTGGTATCGTACTTGGATATGTATGGCAGCTTATATTTGATGCCATATTCTCAAAGTTTGACACAGCCCTGAAACTCAATGAAGTCCTCGGTTTCTGGGGATTGGTTATACTGGTGTGCTGGCAGCAGATAGGATATATGATGATTGTTTATATTGCAGGACTTCAGGCAATACCTGAAGACATTCAGGAAGCGGCCATGATTGATGGCGCAAATAGAACACAGAGACTTTTCAGAGTTACGATCCCGAACATGATGCCATCCATAACTATATGTACATTCCTCACAATAACCAACTCGTTCAAACTGTTTGACCAGAACCTGGCACTCACAGGAGGCGAGCCTCTTCATAAGACAGAGATGCTTGCGCTCAATATATATGAGACGTTTTATGGAAGAGTAGGATATGAGGGAGTAGGTCAGGCCAAGGCAGTCATATTCTTTATACTGGTAGTAGCGATAGGACTCATACAGCTTAGGCTTACAAGATCAAAGGAGGTGCAGCAGTAATGGCAAAGATACAGAAAACGGCAAATACAGCGGATAAAAAACCGGTATACAGAGTGAAAGGAAAACCGACGGCTATGGGAATTCTGGCTACTTTATTCTTTACCATTATTTCCATAATATTTGTTTCACCGATAATAATCGTAATTATAAACTCTCTGAAAGCCAAGACGTTTATCAGTCTGGAGACATTTGAACTGCCAAATGAGCACAGCTACATAGGCCTGGACAATTATAAAACGGCTATAACACAGTATGATTTCATAAAGGCAGTGGGCTGGACAGTTGTGATAACGGTTCTCTCAGTAGCAGCAATTCTACTGTTCTGCTCTATGACAGCCTGGTATATAACCAGAGTCAAGAATATGGTGACAAAGATCATATATCTGCTCTGCGTGTTCTCTATGGTAATACCTTTCCAGATGGTTATGTTTACTTTGGCTGGAACTGCGGATGCACTTCACCTTACTACTCCATGGGGAATCGTGATCGTGTATCTTGGATTTGGAACAGGTCTTGCAGTATTCATGTTCTGCGGATTTATCAAGTCCATTCCTTTGGAGGTCGAGGAGGCTGCGATGATAGATGGATGTACGCCGCTCAATACATTTTTCAGGGTTGTTATCCCTATCATGAAACCTACTTACATATCTGTAGGAATACTTGAGGCTATGTGGATATGGAATGATTTCCTTCTGCCATATCTGGTACTCGACATCAAGAAATACAAGACGATATCTATAGTTGTTCAGTATATGAAGGGCAGCTACGGAAGAGTAGATATGGGAGCGATCATGGCGTGTCTTGTTATGGCGATCATTCCGGTTGTTGTATTCTACCTCTGTGCACAGAAGTACATCATCAAGGGCGTTGCAGCCGGTGCTGTAAAGGGATAGTAATATAATATTATTATAAAAAACAGGCGGTTGTGAGATTCGCAGCCGCCTGAAATTGGTTAAAAGGAGAGATTTCAGATGGAAAGATCAGCAGGAATACTGCTTGCTATATCAAGCCTCCCGTCAAAGTATGGAATTGGCAGCTTCTCAAAAGAGGCATATCGTTTCGTTGACTGGCTTAGGTCTGCACACCAGAGTTACTGGCAGATACTTCCCATGGGTCCCACCGGGTATGGGGATTCGCCGTATCAGTCATTTTCGACATTTGCTGGAAATCCATATTTTATAGATCTTGATACACTTGTGGATCAGGGACTGCTCACAGACCGCGAGTGCAGAGAGATAGACTGGGGAGATGATGACAGATACGTTGATTATAGCAAAATTTATAATGGAAGATACAGTCTCCTCAGGAAAGCATATGAAAGATGGAAAATGACTGACAGCATGGAGTTTTCCATGTTCATGGATGAGAACAAAGAATGGATATATGATTATTCACTATTTATGGCTGTAAAGGATTCGCTTGGTGGAATTTCGTGGACAGAGTGGCCGCAGGATATAAGAAACAGGCAGCCTGATGCGGTGCAGAAAATGCAGGTTGAGCTTGCGGATGAGATACATTTTCAGCAGTACATGCAGTATTTGTTTTATACTCAGTGGAATGCGCTAAAGAGCTATGCCAACAAGAACCATATAAGGATCATAGGAGATATCCCAATCTATGTAGCTATGGACAGCGCAGATGTATGGGCACACCCGGAGCTTTTCAGGCTTGATGAGGATAGGCGACCATACGAGGTTGCCGGATGCCCGCCTGATGGGTTTTCGGAGACCGGACAGCTGTGGGGAAACCCAATATATGACTGGGAGCTGAACAGGCAGACCGGTTACAGCTGGTGGATAGCCAGAATGAGACATAGCTATAAACTTTATGATGTAGTCCGGATTGATCATTTCAGAGGCTTTGATGAATATTATGCCATTCCATATGGTGAGGAAACAGCTGTGAATGGCAAGTGGAAAAAGGGCCCTGGGATGGATCTGTTCAGGAATATAGAAAAGGCTCTGGGTAAGAGAGATGTCATTGCCGAGGATCTTGGTTTTGTGACTGATTCGGTCAGAAAGCTTGTGCATGATTCCGGATTTCCGGGAATGAAGGTTGTGGAGTTTGCCTTTGATGTGAGAGACACCGGGGCGGCATCTGATTATCTTCCACATAATTACATACGAAATTGTGTTGTATATACGGGAACCCATGACAATGAGACCCTTATTGGCTGGTGGAGCAGTATAGATCAGAGATCCAGAGACATGGCAAGGGATTATATGGCAGCTCATTATACACCGGACCGTCTGATCAATGTCCCATTTATCACGCTTGCTATGAGAAGTATTGCAGATCTTTGTATTATACCGATGCAGGATTATTTGGGGCTAGACAATAAATCGAGGATGAATAAGCCATCCACAGTTGGCGATAACTGGAGGTGGCGCATGATATCCGACGATACGGATGATGATCTTGCAGAGGAAATAGGCAGACTTACACTGATGACCGGGAGAAGCAAGATGTGAAAAAGTACTCTCTAAAAATATTTACCGGGAAATGATAAGTAGAGTATTTTCTTGACCTCCACATATTGGGATAATATAATTATTGGGAATAAAAGAGAAAAGTGGGATACAGCTTATGACAATAAAGGATATTGCACGTATATCAGGTTATGGTATCGGAACCGTGTCCAGGGTGATCAACAATCAGACCGGAGTCAGCGATGCAGCCAGAGAGAAGATACTCAGGGTTATAGAGGAAAACGGCTTTGAGCCGAACGTCAACGCAAAGCTCCTCAAAATGTCAGCGAAATCGGCGGTGGTTGTCATCATAAAAGGAAACCAGAATATGTTGTTTGCGGATATAGTAGAGCGGATACAGAACCTGCTTGCTGGATATGATGAGGATGTCATAGTGGAGTACATAGACGAGGATGGTGACGAGATCGAGTATGCCATCAAACTCACTCATAGCGTGAATCCGAAGGGAATCATGTTTTTGGGTGCCAATCTTGCACTTTTTGATGAGCGTGTGAAAGAGTTTGAGATTCCGGGAGTCATAATCACGACCGGCGGAGAGATTCTTGCAAATGACAACATATCCTCCATAACGATAGATGACACGGCAGCGACATACGATATGACAAGGTATCTTCTTGAAAAAGGCCACATGCGCATCGGAGTCATAGGAGGGCAGGTGGCCGAGAAACAGATAAGTTTCAATAGATATGAAGGCTGCAAGAGGGCTATAGATGAGTGGCAGCATGATGACCGGGCGGAGTTTACATATATTCCGTGCAGGTATTCTATGAAGGCAGGTTATGAGGCCACGAAGCGTCTCTTGGAGGAACAGCCGGAGGTTACAGCAATCATGGCTCTCAGTGATACGATAGCGATCGGCGTCATGAGAGCGGCTGCTGATCTGGGCAAACATATTCCGGAGGAGCTGTCAGTTACTGGATTTGATGGAATAGAGCTGGCAGGATACTGTGTACCAAGACTTACAACAATAAAACAGAATACAGAGATCATGGCATCGAGAAGTGTTGACATCATGCTCAAGCATATAAATTATGCAGCAACTGGTGAACATGAGATAGTGCCATATTCCCTGATAGAGGGTGAAAGCGTTAAGAGCATCGGCTAGGATTCAGGGAAAATCTTTTTAATTAAGTTTGAATTCGTCTTATACTGGTATATTATATATCAGTATAGGGCGATTTTTTTATGATATAAAAGTTCGGTAAGGCTCTGAGATTCGTATAGAGTATTTATCACAGTTTGGAGATGAGAAGATGGATCAGAATATAGAATCGGAAATATTAGAAAAACACAAACTATGTAAAGTGCTTAAGGTGTTTAAGATTGTTTCTTTTATAGGAATATTTGCGTCATTTGTTGCGTTTATGGTGGTATCTAGAAATGGCTATGAATTAGACTCTGCTTGGCTGCTGATTCCGGCTTTGTTTGTAGGCGGATTTTTCCTGTTCTCATATATGGAGACAAATAAACTTAAAGACCTCAAGGAACTCATGGGACAGTATGTTGTACGGAGTGTCCTTGGAGAGCGCTTGCATGTGATTGAATACATGCCAAATGGATATACAAATGAGGCATTTTTACATAATTGTCCGATTCTTCCTTCATTTAATAATATGGATGGTTCTGACTTTATACATGGAATATACAGGGGAGTAGAATTTACATTCAGTGATCTCACACTCAGAACGGAAACAAAGGGTTCACCGGACGGTGAGTTTCCTGGCGATAATGTTGTTAATTTTAAAGGTCAGCTCATAATGGCTACTTCCCACAAGAATGTTAATGGTTTTGTACAGATCCAGGAGAGAATTAGTCGAAGAATGAAAAATGAAAAGAAAAGTGGCATATTATCAAGTGTATTGGGTTCTGGGGATTCATGTAACAGTTTTATGACGGGCAACGCGTCATTTGATAACAGGTTCGATATATATGCCTCTGACAGCCAGCTTGCTTTGAGGGTATTGACGCCACAGCTTATGCAGGGACTTATGGGACTTGAAGGATTTATGGAGATACAGATCGCTGGCAATATGGTGGCAGTAGCGATAAAGAATGACAGAGATTTATTTGAACTTAGTAACAATGGCAGGGATAATGGTGACATGGAGGAGTATCGTCAGAAATTTAGGGATGAACTTTCCGATATTTTGAAAGTTATTGATGTCTTTGGGATGAATACAGATCTTTTTCAGTAGTTGGTTAAATGATAGAATGTTTATATACAGTGAGAATGTGTTAAATGTAGGAAATAACCGGAAAGATCATAGGATACGATACCCTGACCGGCAGGACAAAATTGCCGGGATATGCACAACCCACAGTGGAATACATCGATCCATACAGCGGTGAGCCGGATTCTTATATGGTAAATCAGGAGATAAACAGAAAGAAACATCCTATCGGTAGCGAGTATAAACTTTTATACTCTAGGGAAAAGAGAACGGCCTATGAGAAGAAGTCAAACAAGGTGTACAGAGAGATGGAGGTTTGCTTTTTCGGACTGGCTGTGCTGATCTTCATTGCGGGGATAGTGAAGTTGGCGATGAAGGTATTGTAATCACCGCCGATACTATGCTAATATAGATATGTTTGCGAAAATGACAAATTTTTATCACTTCAGGAGGAAAACAATGGGTGGATTTTTTGGAGTAGCGGCAAAAGATGACTGTGTGTTTGATCTGTTCTTTGGAATAGACTATCATTCACATCTTGGAACAAGACGCGGAGGCATGACAGTGTATGGAGATAAGGGATTTGACAGATCCATACACAATATCGAGAATGCTCCATTTAGAACAAAGTTCGACAAAGATATGCAGAACATGAAGGGCTATTTTGGAATAGGATGTATATCCGATTATGAGCCACAGCCACTCATAGTGCGTTCACATCACGGAACATATGCTCTGACAACTGTCAGCAAGATCAACAATGTTGACGAGATATCCAAGGAGATATTTGATCAGGGACATTCACATTTCCTTGAGATGAGCGGAGGGGATATCAACAGCACAGAGCTTGTGGCAGCCCTCATCAACCAGAAGGATAATCTGATAGATGGAATAAGATATGCGCTGGAGAAGATAGATGGTTCTCTGTCACTCCTGCTCATGAACCAGAATGGAATATATGCAGCCAGGGATATGTATGGAAGAACTCCTGTGGTCATAGGCAAGAAAGATGGTGCATTCTGTGCGTCATTTGAGAACTTTGCCTACAAGAACCTTGGCTATCATGACTATAAAGAACTCGGTCCTGGTGAGGTTGTTGTACTCACACCGTCAAACTGCGTGACGCTTGTGCAGCCGGGCAAGGACATGAAGATCTGTACCTTCCTGTGGGTATACTATGGTTACCCTGCAAGTTCATACGAGGGTATGAGTGTAGAGCAGATGAGATACAACTGCGGAGCCAGCATGGCAAAGAGAGATAACGTTAAGCCTGATATCGTAGCCGGAGTTCCGGATTCAGGAACAGCGCATGCAGTCGGCTATGCCAATGAATCAGGAATACCTTTCTCAAGACCATTCATCAAGTACACACCGACATGGCCACGTTCATTTATGCCGACCATACAGAGCCAGCGTAACCTCATCGCGAAGATGAAGCTTCTGGCAGTTGAGGATCTTATAAAGGATAAGAGCCTTCTGCTCATAGACGATTCCATCGTGCGTGGAACACAGCTCAGAGAGACAACCGAGTATCTGTTTGACAGCGGTGCCAAGGAAGTGCACATCAGACCTGCATGTCCACCACTTGTATACGGATGTAAATACCTTAACTTCTCAAGATCATCATCAGAGATGGATCTTATAACAAGAAGAGTTATCGAGAGACTTGAGAACGGAAATGTGACAGATGAGGTACTTCAGGAGTACACAGATCCTGATTCAGAGAAGTATGAGAAGATGGTTGATGAGATCTGCAAGGAGCTGCATTTCACATCACTCAGATTCAACAGACTTGACGATATGCTTGAGGCGTGCGGAGTTGAGAAGTGCAAGCTTTGTACATACTGCTGGGATGGTAAAGAGTAGAGCAGGAAAACAGCCGCATAACCTGGCATATATGGTTAGGACAGAACATTTTATGACAAATATTAAACGGTGGTAGAGATAAGGCATAGATAATATGGGTAATAGTGCAGAGAATATATCAGAGATCACAATAGAAGAGATACAGGAACTGGATAAGGATTCATATCTGATGGTTGACATCAGGGATGAGGTAGAGATATCCCACGGAGCCATCCTGGGTGCGATAGCAGTCCAGACGGACAGGCTGATGCCGGAGCATCTGGCAGAAACCGCAGGTGAACTGTTTCCTGCAGAGGAATATATGCCCGGGGACAACTCAAAGGGAAAGAAACTCATAATCTGCTGCACCCACGGAACCAACAGCATTCCGCTGGCGGAGAGACTTACGGAGCTGGGATACGATGCGGTGAGCCTCAAAGGCGGATATATATCATGGCTGCTCTACACCATGGGCAAGCAGGAACAGACTGATATATGTGCCGACGTTGAGAAGAGCCTCCGCAAGAAGTTCCACAAGAAGATATGGTGCAACTTCACAAAGGCCATCAACAGATATGAGCTGGTGAAGGAGGGCGACAGGATAGCCGTATGTATATCGGGCGGCAAGGATTCCTTCCTCATGGCAAAGTGTTTTCAGGAGCTGAAAAGGCACAACAAGTTCCCATTTGAACTCAAGTTCATAGTTATGGATCCGGGTTACAGCCCGGCAAACCGCAAGGTCATAGAGGATAATGCCAGGATGCTGAACATCCCTATCCAGATATTTGAGTCTGATATATTTGATTCAGTGTATAACGTAGAGAAGTCGCCGTGTTATCTCTGTGCAAGAATGAGACGAGGCCATCTGTACAGCTATGCGAAGGAGCTTGGCTGTAACAAGATAGCTCTTGGACACCACTACGATGATGTCATAGAGACCATACTCATGGGTATGCTCTATGGAGCGCAGATGCAGACCATGATGCCGAAGCTCCACAGCACCAATTTTGAGGGAATGGAACTAATCAGACCTCTCTATATGGTGAGAGAGGACGACATCAAGGCGTGGAGAGATTACAACGAGCTTCATTTCATACAGTGCGCATGTAAGTTCACTGACACATGCACAACATGTAACAATGAGGAGACGAAGTCCAAGCGTCAGGAGATCAAGCAGCTTATAGCGACACTCAAGAAGACAAATCCGTTTGTGGAGGGCAACATATTCAAGAGTGTGGAGAATGTCAATATCGATACCCTTATAGAGTACAAGCAGGGAGGCGTGAGACACAGCTTTCTTGATACCTACGATGAGAAGAGCGGTAAGACAGAATAGATAAAAACAGCATTTGAGAGCCGTTATTTACATTTGGCAGATGTAAGTGACGGCTTTTAATGTTATTTTCATAAAAGCATGGCAATATATATCTGTTCAGCGATCGTGCAGCGATATACTGTAGTGGCCAACAGATGAAAATGACAGGGAGGATGGATGTATGCGTGTACTTGTAGTTGAGGATGAGAAGGATCTGAACAGCATAATATGCAGTAAGCTGGTCAAAGAGGGCTATAATGTGGATGCCTGTTATGACGGACAGGCGGCACTTGATTATATGGAAGCGGAGAATTACGACGGGGCGATCATGGATATAATGATCCCGAACAAGGACGGAATAACAGTCCTGCGCGAGATGAGAAATGCGGGGATACAGGTTCCTGTGCTTTTCCTCACGGCCAAGACGGAGACACAGGATATAGTCAGGGGACTGGATGCCGGAGCCAGCGATTATATGACAAAGCCATTTGAGTTCTCGGAGCTTATGGCAAGACTCAGGGTCATGCTGAGAACCCAGAATCCGGTAAATGAGAATGTGATAACCTGTGGTTCACTGGTGGTCGACATGAACAACAGACAGGCGATCAGGGATGGAAAGGTAATTGATCTCACGGTCAGGGAGTATGCTATCCTTGAGTACCTAGCCAGAAACAGAAATGTGGTAGTAACTAGGGAACAGATACGGGTGAACATCTGGAACATAGATGACGATGTCAATTCAAATGTGATAGATGTGTATATCCGTTATCTGAGAAGGAAGATAGACGATAATTATGAGGAGAAGCTGATCCATACTATAAGAGGTGTCGGCTATAAACTGGAATGTTAAAGAGAAAAATATCATTTGTAACATACACTATTATAATTACAGCGCTTATTCTGGTGGTGGGTATATCTTGTCTGCTGGTCATCCAGAACAATCTTATGAAGGATGATATGAACCTGATGGCTTATAAGAAGCTGACACAGGAGGTAGCCCAGATCAGACGATACATAGTGTATGATTCACAGAAGAAGCCACATATAGATGATGGATTTTACGACCGTGAAGACGATCCGGACAGTAATGAGCAGATATATGTGTTCCTTCAGGGAAATGACGGCGAGATCCTTGACGGCGAGGTGCCTGAGGAATATGCGGATAATCCGGATATAAGCATAAGAGATCTTATGCATATAGATGCAGGGAAGGTCAAGTATTTTGCGGCCGTCAGGCAGGGAAGAACAGACAAAGAGCCGCTGAAGAAGACTTCTAAATACAAGATCTGTGTCATGGTATCCGTCAGGGATATAGAGAGCAATTACAGTGAACTTTTATATAAATCATACTGTGTTATTGGAACCGTGCTGATAGCATTTGTGATATATGCATTTGCTTTGAGGAAACTGATAGCAGTTCCAATGGGAAGCCTGAACCGTTCGATAGATAAGAGCGTGGACAATCTTGATTTTACAGAGAATCTGGAGTATGACGGTCCGTTCAAAGAGCTTGATATGCTGACCGATGCGAATAACAACCTGTACAGAAAAGTCCATCATGAGCTTGAGAGACAGACCGAGTTCAATGCAAATGTATCCCATGAGCTGAGAACACCTGTAGCAGTCATGCATGCCCAGTGTCAGCTTTCCAGGGAGATCGCGGAGAAGAATGGCGATGAGGAGATGCTTGAGAGCATAGAGGTATTCGAGAGACAGACCTCACGTATGAAGGGGCTCATAGAACAGCTTCTTAAGATGTCGGTCATGGACAATGAAAACGCAGTCATAGCGGTTGAGGATGTAGATCTGCTGGATGTGGTGGAGTCTGTGTGCGATGATGTGGAGTACATCTGTAAGAAGAATCTTAAGTTTACCTACGACCTGAAGCCGACGATGGTCAAAGCGAATATGAACCATATAGTTATCGTCGTGAACAATCTGATGTCAAATGCGGTGAAGTACAGCAATGATGGAGGTAGTATCCATGTGTCCTGCGGTGTGAAAAATGACAGCTATTTTATCTCGGTCAGGGATGAGGGCCGGGGAATGGATAAGAGCACAAAGGAAAAGATATTTGAGAGTTTTTACAGAGGTGAGCCAGACAGAAGTGTGGAGGGTTTTGGCCTGGGTCTGTCACAGGTAATGCAGATCGCCAGATATTACGGCGGAATCGTGGATGTTGACAGTGAGCCCGGAAAAGGAAGCCTGTTTACATTTAAAATCCCGGTAAATGCAGAATAATGTCTGTGGATTTTAATATATATTAATTTTTTTAATGAAAGATTAATCTTAAATGTGTATAATTTAAAATCAGTGTTTTATTGAAAATAGGAGCTATATTTATGAAAGAACGAAAGAGAATAGTACATTTACTGATCGGCCCATTGTTATTCGGGCTGTTTACGGCACTTTTGCCACACGGAGTATTCACGACATTTGAGTCAAGAGCAGCGATAGGAACCATCATGTGGATGGCGTACTGGTGGGTAACAGGCCCGGTGGACTATGCGGTAACTGCATTCCTCCCGATAGCCTTAAATGCGATATTTCAGATGACTGACATGTCGGCGGTCATTTCCAACTACGCAGACGAGACGATACTGCTTCTTCTGGGAGCTTCCATCATAAGCGTGATGTGGGAGAATACCGGGCTTGACAAGAGGATAGCCATTACATTCCTGAGACTTATCGGCAGCAGTTTGAGGATACAGCTTGTGTTCTGGTTTGTGTTGTCTGCAGTTCTGTCAGCGGTGCTTCCAAATGCAGTGGTATGTGCGACGATCACACCTATAGCGATCGCCATGCTCAAGTATATAGGAATGGACGACATCAAGACAAACAAGACTGCATCAAAGATACTTCTCACGATAGCATATGCAACCGGACTCGGTGGTCTGGCATCGCCGCTCGGAGGTGCGATGAATCTTGTGACGGTCGAATATATACAGCAGATAACAGGCGAGGAGTACATGTACTCTTCGTGGGTCGTGAGATTCCTGCCTATCATGCTCATACTTGTGCTTGTAAATATCCTGTTCATGATCCGTGATGTGAAGAAGACAGAGATGCTTGGCGGTTCAAGGGAATACTTTGTAGCAAAATACAAGGAGCTTCCTCCTATGAGCTACGAGGAGAAGATAGCACTTGTGTTATTTGTTCTTGCCACGGTGCTTGCATTTACCAGACAGCTCTACCAGAGCATACTTCCGGGACTCAAGCCGGCGTATGTATTTATCATATGCGCCATAGTATCATTCCTTCTCACCAACAAGAACGGAGAGCGTATTATGGTGTGGAAGAATGTTCAGGGTAAGATCATCTGGGGACTTATGTATATATTTGCCGGTGGACTTGCCGCCGGAACACTCATCAACAAATCCGGTGCTGCAGAGGCACTTGGTGAGTGTATATCAAAGCTTGATATGAAGGGCGGATTTATCACAGTGTTCGTGATACTTGCCGTTACACTTCTCATGTCGGATGTGACATCCAACACAGCCACGGCTGCGGTAGCCATGCCGCTGGTAATATCCATCACACAGGGCTGCGGACTCAATCCGATACCGTACATATATGTGGCATCTGTGGGAGTCAACCTGTCATACATGCTTCCGACATCCATCAGGGCGATACCGGTTGGATACGGCCTGTCGCCAAAGTATATGTTCAAAGAGGGCTGGAAGATAACTCTGCTGGTTCTGGCGGTCATGTCAGTAGCATGTGCGCTGCTGTTAAAATACTGGCCGGCGTTTAGCAGTGTATAAATAATTTTTACTTGTAGAAGAGGGAGAGGACATGTCAGTAGTAACTTATACATTTATAGTTTTTTTATTGTGTACAATAGTGCTATACTACATAGTTCCAAAGAAGATACAGTGGGTGATACTGCTCCTTGCGAGTCTTGTGTTCTACGGATATGCCGGGATAGAGTACCTGTTTCTGGTCATTGCCACGGCTGTTGTCGTGTATCTGTTCTCACTGAGGCTGCAGAAGAGTCTGGACGAGCAGGAGGAGCTGGCAAAGGATGCGGACAGAAGAACCGCACGAAAGATCAAGGCTGCTGAGAAGGCGAAGAGAAAGAAGTTCCTTGTGTGGGCACTTGTCATAGTTATCGGTGTTCTGGCGGCGTTCAAGGCATTTGGCTTTGTGCTCGACAATATAAAGAGATTCATACCATACGACGGATTGCAGAGCATTCCTGACTGGAATCTCATAGCACCTTTGGGAATATCATTTTACTCATTCATGATGATCTCATATCTCGTGGATCTGTATAACGGACGAATATCAGCGCAGAAGAATTTCTTCAGATACCTGTCATATGTGCTTTATTTCCCACATGTTACCCAGGGACCTATAGCCAGATATGAGGAAGTAGGATATCAGCTCTGGGAGGAGCACAGCTTCAATATGGACACTATCATGAGAGGTGTCTGGCTCATGCTTTGGGGATTTGTGAAGAAGATCGTTATAGCTGACAGGATAGGAGCTTTTACAAAAGAGATATTTGGGCATACATTTGATTATCATGGCGGAATATTCCTGGCAGTGGGAATCGCATATTCCATCCAGATATACTGCGATTTCTCAGGATGTATGGACATAGTAAGGGGCACTTCAGAGTGCTTCGGCATCGTTCTGGGAGAGAACTTCAGAAGACCATACTTTTCACAGACACTTCCTGAGTTCTGGAGAAGATGGCATTTGTCACTGGGTGCATTCTTCAGAGAATATGTATTCTACCCGGTGTCAACATCAAAGCTGTTCCTCAAGCTCAATGTCAAGATAAGAGATTACCTAGGAAATGTGATAGGAAAGGTATTTGCAGCGAGCATACCTATCCTGTGTGTGTGGGTGCTGACCGGTCTCTGGCACGGCGCAAAGTGGAATTATATAGCATGGGGCTTGTATCACGGAGTGCTGATATGCATGTCGACACTTTTTGAGGAACCGCTGGCAAAGCTTACAAAGGCGCTCAGGATAAAGACTGACTGCATAAGCTGGGAGATATTCAGAATGCTCAGAACATTCATCCTCTGTGTCATAGGACGTCTCATATTTATGGGACAGGGAATCCGAAGCTCGATCTGGATGATCCGTTCCATGGTGTTTGATCACTCAAAGGTGTATAATATTGTGGATGAATTTTCGCTTTCAGGAAGAGAGTGGAGAGTTTTGATATTTGGATGCCTTCTCCTTCTTGCTGTGTCCATCGCGCAGGAGATCATGGAGAGAAGAGGCAGCACAGGCGATGTCAGAGAATGGCTTGCAAAGCAGAACATAGTATTCAAATGGCTGGTCATGGCAGCAGGTCTGGCATTCATTGCCATATGCGGAGTATACGGCTCTGGTGCGGGCGCATCATTTATATATGAACAGTTCTAATGAGAAGGGAGAAAGATATGCCAGCGTGGATAAAATATACAATATCAGTATTTTCGATATGTACAGTGCTTTTTCTTGGCTTGAACAAGGCGGGAGAACTGGCAAGACCACAGGATTTTGACTCAGATGTGTGGACAAACTACTATGCGGAGGAGGATAACACCATCAATACGGTGCTCATCGGCTCCAGCTCGATGTACAGATACTGGATACCGACTCAGGCGTATGAGGAGCAGGGGTACACATCGATGCTCATAGGTACTGCGGCTCAGGATATAAGACTTGCGCCGTATCTCATGGAAGAGGCTGCAAAGACCCAGGATCTGGATCTGTTTGTGGTTGAGGTCAGAAGTATTATCATACGAGGCGATGTCACAAAGATAAAGGATGAGCATTACAATTATCGTATGGAGGTCATGACATCGGGCATGAGACCATCATCGACGAAGTTTGAGATGATACAGAAGTATTACAGAGCGGATGAGAAGTCAAAGTTCGAGCTCATGTTCCCTATTCTGAAGTATCACGATAATCTGCTGACATTTGACAGACAGGTGCTTATAGACAGACTCAATCAGGGAACGGACGAGTTCAAGACAGGTAGGCAGAGGTCGAAGATCACGAAGATCAAGGAGCCTGTGTTCGAGTCTGACGGACAGCTTCATCTGTCGGATGAGACACTCGGATATATCGATGACATAGAGGCAAAGGCAGAGGAGCTCGGAGTTAAGGTTCTGCTGGTTGCGACACCTTACTACCCATCAAAGGGTCAGGCATCCAAGCAGCTTCAGCTTGACGAGTACATAGCCTCAAAGGGATATGATTATCTGAATATGAACAATGTTCTTGATGAACTGAATCTGGATTATTCAACAGATTTCTATAACAGCAAGCATGTAAATATTGCGGGTGCCAAGAAGGTTACCACATATCTTGCACAATATATAGAGGACAATTACGGCCTGCAGAGTAAGCTTACAGATGAGCAGAAGCAGAGCTGGACTGATGCCTGTGATGCCTGGGCAGATGAGGAAAGCAGTCTCATGGCAGAATGGGAGAAGTACAAGAAGGAGAACGAATAATGTATAAGCAGACGGTATTACATTATATTCAGGAGTATGCCCAGATGCAGCCGGACACTCTGGCGGTGTGTGAGCTAAGAAAGACAGTCACATACGCAGAGTATTGGAGCAATATAAGAAAGACTGCACACGCTTTGCAGGATATGGGCATATGCATGGGCGATCATGTAATGATCAGATGCACACAGAACATAGATTATCTGACAGTGTTCACTGCACTGCAGTACATGCAGGTGCTTGTCGTGCCGATAGAGAAATCCACATCCGCAGAGAGGGCAGTTGAGATAGGCCAGAGAGTTGACGCGGCATGTCTAATATCAGACAAGCCTGTGGATGGAATAAAGTGTATAAGCCAGAAGGAAATAATAACCAGGATGAAGGATGAGAGCGAGGCAGAGCTTGAGCTTCCGGGTGAGGAGGACAGATCGATGCTGCTCTTCACAACGGGAACTACTGGATCTTCAAAGGGCGTTGTCATGCACCACAGAGGTGATGTGGGAATAGCCGGCAATGTCATCGAGGGAACAGCCATGAAGAAGGGCAATGTGGAGATAATACCAATGCCTCTCAACCATTCATTTGGAATAAGAAGATACCAGTCAGACATGGTAAATGGCGGCACAGTATGTCTGATGGACGGAATGGTATTTATCGGAACGCTGTGGAAGCTCATAGAGAAATACGGAGTGACATCCATGGCGATATCACCGGCATCACTCGGAATGATATTCCATTTGTCTGATGACAGGATCGCGGATTATGCAGATCAGCTTGATTATATACAGATAGGCTCAGCACCTCTTGCCGAGTCAGACAAGGAGAAGCTGCTCAGATTGCTTCCACATACAAGACTGTATAATTTCTATGGTTCATCTGAAGCCGGATGCGCATGCATACTGGAGTTCAGTGGCAATGGCAACAAGACAGGATGTATAGGAAGACCTACCGTGAACTCGGTCGTAAGATTCTCTGACGACGAGGGTAACGTGGTTACAAATGGCAGCCCGGAGTCACCGGCACTTCTGTCCTGGGGCGGTTCTATAGTCATGGAAGGCTATTACAATGACCCCGAACTCACTGCTGAGACCATTGTGGATGGATATGTTAGGACAAAGGATCTGGCATATCTGGATGAGGATGGCGACTGCATACTTGTAGGCAGGGCCGATGATGTGATAAACTATGGTGGAAGCAAGATATCTCCTGCAGAGATAGAAGACCTTGCACTTGGATATGAGCATATAGATGATGTGGCTTACACTTCAATCAAAGACCCGATCACCGGAGAGCTTCCGGTCATACTGGTCGTGCAGAAGGATGGCTATGAGGAAGCTGATTTTGAAAGCTTTCTTGCTGACAGACTTGAGAGCTACAAGCTTCCAAGAAAGTATATCTATGTTGAAAGTATACCAAAGACGTTCAAGGGTTCAGTTCTGCGAAAGGAAGTAAGAAAGCTTGCAGAGCAGAACGTATAGATGGTTTGCAGAGAAGATCATACAAAGGAGAATTGAACAATGAAAGAATTTATTGAGATGCTCAAGAAGATCAAGCCAAATGTTGATTTTGAAAATGAGGAGGCACTCGTTGACGACGGAATCCTGGAGTCACTCGATATCATCTCTATCATTTCAGAGATAGCAGATAAGTACGGAGTTGTCATCCCAAGTGATGAGATCATACCTGATAACTTCAACTCAGCAATCGCTCTCTATGAGCTTGTGGAGGATCTGAAGTAGGATCTGAAACATGATCTGAAAGTGGAATCAGATATATCTGGAATAAAAACCTGTGTATATGTTATATACACAGGTTTTTTAAAATGCACAGATGTTCATATAAATAAATTTTTAAAAGAATAGCATTTTACTGTTGACATATAATTAAATACATGTTTAAATGTTCATAGATTCAATGAGAACAATGAAAAGGAGATAACTATTATGAAGAAGTATAAGATTGAAGTTGATTGTGCAAACTGTGCAGCAAAGATGGAGGAGGCTACAAAGAAGGTAGCAGGTGTTAAGGATGCAACTGTAGCATTCATGGCACAGAAGATGAGCGTTGAGTTCGACGACGGAGCTGACGAGGCTGAGGTTATGAAGAACGTACTTAAGGCTTGTAAGAAGGTTGAGCCTGACTGCGAGATCTTTATGTAACCAAAGGCGGTTATGCATGTGCATGCTGACTGCCGGATTATGGTATAGCAGGTTGTTTAGTCACGGCTAACTGTGAAAGATCTGTGCTCTATCAGATAGGAGGATGTTATGACAAAGAAACAGAAAAAAGTGCTCAGAAGAATTATAATATCGGCGGTTCTTCTGGTTGCCATGGCTGTCACATTTACGGTGCTTGACAAGACCGGGATGGTGGATCTTGAGAATCCGTCAGTTATGTGGCGATGCATAGAGATCGTGGCTTACCTGATCCCATATCTCGTCATAGGTTACGATATACTTAAAAAGGCATTTCTCGGAATTATACACGGAGAGGTATTTGACGAGAATTTCCTTATGGCTATAGCTACGGTTGGTGCCATGGTGCTCGGTGAGTACAAGGAGGCATCAGCGGTTATGCTGTTCTACCAGATCGGCGAGCTGTTCCAGAGCTACGCCGTAGGCAAGAGCAGGAAGAATATCACAGCACTCATGGATATCCGTCCTGATTATGCGAACATAGAGAAGGATGGCAAGCTTGAGCAGGTAGATCCTGATGACGTTCAGATCGGAACAGTCATAGTTGTACAGCCTGGAGAGAAAGTACCTATCGATGGAAAGGTTGTTGAGGGCTCATCCTCACTCAACACAAGTGCTCTCACAGGAGAGAGTGTTCCTAGAGAGGTTCATGTGGGTGATGAGATCATCAGTGGATGCGTCAACCTCAACGGACTTATAAAGATCGAGACATCCAAGGAATTTGGAGAGTCAACTGTATCAAAGATCCTTGATCTTGTCGAGAACTCAAGCATGAAGAAGTCCAGATCAGAGAACTTCATCACAAGATTTGCAAAGTATTATACACCGGCTGTATGTATAGCAGCACTTGCACTTGCAGTGCTTCCGCCATTGGTAAACATTATCATGGGTAATCCTGCAGCATGGTCCAAGTGGATCATCAGAGCACTGACAACACTTGTTATAAGCTGTCCATGTGCACTGGTAATATCCATTCCACTGAGCTTCTTTGGAGGAATCGGCGGAGCTTCGGCAAAGGGTATTCTGGTCAAGGGTTCCAACTATCTTGAGGCTCTCTCATACACAAAGTATGTCGTGTGCGATAAGACAGGAACACTCACAAAGGGTGTGTTCCAGGTTACAGAGATACATCCTGAGGGAGGAATGAGCGAAGCTGATCTTCTTGAAAAGGCAGCGCTGGTCGAGAGCTATTCCAACCATCCTATCAGCAAGAGCCTGAAGGAAGCATATGGCAAGGAAATCGACAACAACAGGGTCACAGACGCAAAGGAGATCAGCGGACACGGTGTGTCAGCGGTTGTTGATGGTCAGGAGGTTGCCGCAGGAAATGTCAAGCTCATGAAGCAGATGAACATACAGGCAGCGGTTCCTACATCGGTTGGAACAGAGATACATGTTGCCGTGGATGGAAAGTATGCAGGATATATTCTCATATCAGATGTTGTCAAGCCAAATGCAAAGGAGGCTATAAGTGGTCTCAAGGCAGCAGGCGTGGAGAAGGTAGTCATGCTCACAGGTGATGCGAAGAAGGTTGCAGATGCAGTCGGAAGCGAGCTTGGTGTGGATGAGGTGAGAAGTGAACTTCTCCCTGGAGACAAGGTGGATGAGGTCGAGAAGCTCATCGCAGCCAAGGGAGAGAAGGAGAAGCTTGCATTTGTCGGAGATGGAATCAATGACGCCCCTGTACTTTCGAGAGCAGATATAGGAATCGCCATGGGAGCCCTTGGTTCCGATGCAGCTATCGAAGCTGCGGATATCGTCCTCATGGATGATGATCCTGCAAAGATAGCGACAGCCATGAAGATATCCAAGAAGACACTCAGGATCGTGCACCAGAACATAGTATTTGCACTTGTGATCAAGTTTGCATGCCTTGCACTGGGCGCAGTTGGATTTGTCAACATGTGGTGGGCAATATTCGCAGATGTAGGAGTTATGATCCTTGCGGTATTAAATGCGACAAGAGCACTGAGCTTCAAAGAATAGGAGGATACCACATGGGAGAGATACATTTGCCGCATTGTCACTGCGACAATGAGAACAAGATCATAAAATGCATGCCGTCTGTGGAAGATTGCAGCAGCATGGCAGATATATTCAAACAGCTCAGCGATGGCACAAGGCTCAGGATACTCTGGATGCTGTGCCACCTCGAGGAATGTGTCAGCAACATAGCGGCGGCCATGGAGATGAGTGATCCGGCCGTATCGCACCACCTGAAGCAGCTCAAGGGCAGCGGCCTGATCGTGAGCCGCAGAGAGGGCAAGGAGGTATATTACAAGCTGGCGGACACGGAGACAGCCAGACTTGTACACAAGGTGTGTGAGGAGATGTTCCAGATAACATGCCCGCTTGAACAATAGAATAATATGACAGATAAATCCCCGCCGGTACCGAACAGATCAGTGCCGGCGGGGATTTTTTGCGTGGACAAGGAGATGAAGATATTATTATTTTAGGGTTTAGAGTAAAAAAGTTGTTGACACATATCTGTACATAGTGTATATATAACATATAAACAGTTGAGAACAGTTTAAGGAGGTGTACATATGAGACTTTCTCAGAACTCAGGAGTGCCTATATATCAGCAGATAGCAGACAGCTTCAAGTCGGACATTCTGGCGGGCAAATATGCCCAGGGCGAATATCTGCCGTCTATCAGGGGGCTGGCACGGGATCTGAAGATAAGTGTTATCACCACCATGAAAGCTTATGAGCTGCTGGAGCAGGAAGGTCTGGTCACGGCTGAACAGGGCAAGGGCTTTTATGTGAATGCACAGGACAGTGAGATGCTGATAGAGCAGCATCTTCGAAAGGTAGAGGCATCTTTGACGGAGGCCATAGCTGCGGCACGTATTGCGGGGTTGTCGGACGATGAACTAAAGAATATGCTTGATGCCTTGCTTATGGTACAGGATTGACAATCTGACAGGCAGGGAACAAAACAGACAGAGAACAAAGCGGACAGAGAACAAAGCAGACAGAGAACAGGGAAAAAGAAAGACGTGAAGAGAGTTTAAGGTTTAATGGAGGATTGGATGATGAATTATGACTGCGCTGTAAAAGGGGAGAATATTTCCAAAAAGTTTAAGACATTTACACTGGATATACCTGATTTGAGGGTGCCAAAGGGATTTGCGACAGCACTCATCGGAGAAAATGGAGCGGGAAAGACGACACTTCTCAATATGCTTTCAGGAATAAGGCTTGATTACAAAGGTGAGCTGACTTTCTTTGACAAGTATTCATCGGAGGAAAAGGAAAGAAGGGCGGATGTAAAGAACAGGATAGGCTATACGGGAACAGGCAGATATTACCTTCCACAGTGGACTGTATCTGATGTGGAGGAGATAAGCAGTCTGCTCTTTGACAATTTTGACAGGGACGAGTTCGAAAGATATTGCCGAGAACTTGCGATATTTCCTGATTCCCCGGACGGTGTTGCTCTGAAGAAAAAGTGTTCAGCACTCTCTGATGGAACCAGAACTAAGCTGATGCTTGCCGGGGTTATGGCGAGGGATACAGACCTGCTGCTGCTCGATGAGCCGGCATCGCCTCTTGATCCTCTTATGCGAGACAAGCTGTGTCAGATGATCGGCGATTATATAAGCGACGGAGCGGGGGAGAAGAGTGTATTGTTCTCAACACACAATATATCCGATATGGAGAGTATCACTGATTATGCGATCATCATGGAACATGGAAATGTGGTCGAGTGCGGATTTGTGGAGGACCTGAAGGAGAAATACATACTGATAAAGGGAGATGCCCAGGATGCGGAGGCGGCATCAAAGATCCTTTATACCATGACTAAGAATCCTTATGGCTTTGAGGGAATCTGTCTTGCAGACAATCTGGACAAGCTTGCAGGCATGAATGTGAGCAAGGAGATACCATCGCTGTTTCAGATAAGTGTGGCGGTCATGAAGAATAATACAAAAATGGTATTAAAGTAAAAACTGCTTAGAGTGTTTCACGTATTTATAGGAGCGTAATTATGAGGATGATAAAGGATTACAGAGCCATTACGAATGGAAAATACCGGCTAGTGTGTAATGTGTTGATACCGATCATACTGGGGGTGATACTGGCATTGATCGATATAGGAGTGAGAAAATATTATGTAACAGCGGTCATGCTCGGTGTGGGAGCGGCGCTCATGACTGCGATCGAGGTTATGGCTGATTATTGGGGATTCGGTGCAATATGTGTGAAGGGCTGCCTTGGAATGGATTATCTGAAGACGTCAACAAAGGGGAAAGCCATGTTACGGAATGCGCTTACGGCGGATCTGCTTGTCCGACCGGCGAGGATCGCGATATGCATGGTGATAGTGGCCGTACCATATGAAATTATGGTGGGTAACCCGGTAAGACTGCTTTGCCTGTCGATACTGCTCACAGCAAATCTGTCGGTGTGGGCGCTGAACATTACGAGATATGTCCAGAATGTTCAGGTCATGAGTCTGCTGTCCATGCTGTCATCAGGAGCATCGGGAGCTGCGGTTATATATATAACGATATCTTCGGGATTGCAGAAGTTTACATGGCTCATAGTTGCAACACTGGCGGTATTGCTGCCGGTTGGAATATATGTGACGCGCAGACATATGTACTGCAAGGTTGAGGCGTCTTATCTGGATATGGATTAACAGATTGTTGTTCAAGGCCGGAATCGGCTTAGACTATCCGCCCCGCCTGCCGGCGGGAGAAATGATATATATTAGACAAGGAGGATTAAGGGATGAAAGATTTGATACTTGGTTTTAAACTTCTCAGATATGGATATAAGTTAAAGACAAATGTGATGATGCTTATTTTGTTCACTGCAATAGGGTTTGTGGTCGAACTGTCATCACACGGAACGAATATTCTGGGCGGTTTCTATTTTATGTTGACTGGAATGTTTGCCTACCAGATGATAATATACATGAATGCATCGGACTATGTGCAGTCAAGCGTGATGAAGAGAAAACTGGAGGTGGGAATGCCAGTGATCGTCAGCACAGTTGTGTATCTTGTACTTTTCACAATACTTGTTGCGGAGAAATATATACTTATCAGAATGTATCCGGAGAATACAGAAAACTATCAGGATACATTGTTTATGATCATATTTATATTGTTCGGAGCTATGATATTCTGTGGCGTATGTTACAAATATTTTGTGGCAAGTCTTATCGTGTTTATGCTGGTGATAATGACCTGCATGTCAACACTAAATTCCTGGTTGTATCACCATCATATATCGGAGGTTATAAGCCTTGGAATTGTAAAGCTTGCTATCCTTGGATATGCGGCCATCCTTTTGGGTGGTGTTATAGAGTATCTGCTCAGTTCACTTCTCTACAGAAAACAGTTGTCAGAGTTCGCGATGAGCGGACTCAGCAAGAGCATGAAGTAAATGAAAATACAAATAAACTTAATAAAATAGACGGAACAGAGCCGGTTGCGGATCGTGCGGGATTGCCGAAGAGAGGGCGGTCACAGCAGAAGATTTGTAACCGGCTCTATTGCTATTATCAGGTGAGTGGAATATAATATTTAAGAATGTGCGCACTGGAAAAATCCGGCAGCTACGCATAAGAGTAATGTATAAAATACAGAACCATAACGGCAGACATTGATAAGTCAGCATATGAATTTGAAAAGAAAGATATAAGGAAGTTATATGGTACAGAACATATTGTTTGATCTGGATGAGACACTGCTGGACTTCAAGCGCAGCGAGAGCAGAGCGCTCTCCAATATGCTCAGGCATATAGGGGTGGAGCCTACAGAAAAGGTCATATCCAGATACAGCGAGATCAACAAATCGAGATGGAAACTGCTTGAACAGGGACTGCTCACAAGGCAGCAGGTGAAGGAGAGCAGATATGAGATACTTTTTGCAGAGCTGGGAGTTGAATACTCTGCTGCAGAGGCGACAGCCTACTATGAGGATCAGCTCAGCCAGAAGGGATTTGTATTCCCTGATACGATAAAGCTGCTTGAAACCTTGCACGGAAGATACAGAATGTACATTGTGTCAAATGGCGGCTCAAATGTACAGAGCGGACGACTTGCGGACAGCGGTATAGGCAAGTATTTTGAGGATATATTCATATCTGAGGATGCTGGAGCAGAGAAACCGTCCAGAGAATTCTTTGATTATTGTTTTGGCAGGAGACCAGAGATAAAGGCAGATGAGACTGTGATCATAGGAGACAGTCTGACATCAGATATTCAGGGCGGAATAAATGCTGGGATAAGGACGATATGGTTCAATCCGGATGGGCAGCAGGCGGCGGATATACATCCGGACTATGAGGTGAAAACACTTATGGATATTCCGGCGCTGCTTGAAGAGCTGTAAGCAAAAAAGCAAAATTATTTATCGGGACCGGATACAAATGAGTCCGGATATAAATGAGTCCAGATTGAAATAAACAGGAATAGACAAATATACAGAGGTAGTACATGAAGATAAGAGATTTGATAACACAGGACAAGGCGACACTCTCATTTGAGGTGTTCCCGCCAAAGAAGGATACAGACTTTGCGGATGTTGAGGCAGCGGCGCTTGGTATAGCGGCATTTAAGCCGGATTACATGAGCGTTACATATGGTGCCGGGGGAAGCACCAAGGGACATACGATCCAGCTTGCACGGGAGATCCAGGAGAAGTACGACGTGCCGACCATAGCACATCTGACATGCGTGTGTGCCAGCAAAGAGGGCATCAAGACTGCGCTTGCTGACATGAAGAATGCCGGTATAGAGAATATACTTGCTCTCCGCGGTGATATACCGAAGAACTATGATGGACAGGTATTTGCAGAGTTCTCACATGCATCAGAGCTGGTGGAGCTCATCAAGGAGACAGGAGATTTCTGCGTGGGCGGAGCATGTTACCCTGAGGTACACCCAGACTCGGCAAATAAGCACGAAGACATAATTGGGCTTAAGAAAAAGGTCGATGCTGGATGTGATTATCTCACGACCCAGATGTTCTTCGACAACAACATATTCTTTAATTTCATGTACAGAATCAGAGAGGCGGGAATATCAGTGCCGATCATACCGGGTATTATGCCTATAACAAGAAGAGTACAGGTCAAGAATGCTGTCAAGCTCTCAGGCTGTAACGTGCCAGAGAGATTCAAGAGCATAGTTGATGCATTTGGCGATACTGAGGCTGCGATGAGGCAGGCGGGAATTGCATATGCCACAGACCAGATCATAGATCTCATGGCAAATGGAGTGAAGCATATACATGTGTATTCCATGAATAAGCCTGAGGTTGCGGTAGGAATACAGAAGAATCTATCGGAAATACTTAAGATATAAAATTTATTGACAGACCTAGAGTCGGGACATCATGAGGGACAGCAATAGGATGGTGTTCAATGAAAGGAGTATCGGGTTATGAAACCGGTTATATCAGTGATTTTTACAGCCGGAAGCGGTGTGGAGACATGCCGGGCAAAGCTGGCTGGCCAGACATTTAAGGAGTATGAGATAATAGAAGCGGACAGATTCGCGGGGCTTGAGCGCGCGCATGGAGAATATATACTGTTCGTGGATGGCTCGGAGGTTTATCCGGAGAACATGCTGGAGAAGCTGCATGACGCCGCAGAGCAGAGCGGGGCGGACATGGTGATTTCGAACTGCGAGCTTATAGACAGTGACGGTGGGAAGACCTTCGGAAGAGGTGTACATTTTGAGTGGGTTCACGGCGGAAAGCAGGTGTTTAACTGGAAGGACTGCCGTGGCAGGATCATGAATGTGGTACGACCATTAGTTGGCAATAAACTCTACAGAAAGCAGTTCATAATAGATGCAGGACTGGGCATTGCCGGTTGTGACAGCGAAGCTATATATTCGGCAATTGGAGCTGTAGCGGCGGAGAAGATAGCATATATAAGCAATCTGACATTTTCAAGGAATGTTGTTCCTGAGAGTGAGGCTGAGAAGCTGCCGGATGTTCCGAAGACCGTTGACTGTGTGACGGAGCATGTGAAGGGCATGGCAGACAGGACTGATCTGTGGAATGCTGTTATGTACTTTGCCATACGTCAGTATGTGGACAATTATGAGAAGTATTGCAGAGAACTGGATTCTGCAGAGAGAATAGAGTTTTACGAGAAAGCGCACAGCGTATTTAACAGTGAGATATTTGACGGATTGACAGAGAAGGGACTCAATGATGACAAGTTATTCCGCAAATATTCCATCATAAAGAAACATGATTCATCGGAGCTGAAAAAGCTCAAGACGAGAAGGATAATAGTGTCGCTCACATCCTATCCCGCCAGAATTGCGGGCATAGCACAGATGCTTGAGTCGATATATTCACAGACCAGAAAGGCAGATAAGATCGTTCTGTGGCTGGCAGAGGAGCAGTTCCCGAATAAGGATGACGATCTCCCGGATGATCTCAGAAAGCTGCAGTTTGAGGATAAGCTGGAGGTCAGATGGTGTGATGATTTGAAGCCGCACAAGAAGTATTTCTATGCGCTGCAGGAGTTCACGGACGACGTGGTCGTGACGATAGATGACGATCTGCAATATCCTCCATACATGCTTGAGAATCTGTATATGTCATATTTACAGTATCCAGAGGCGGTATCCGCTGTGAGGACACACTGGATGGTCATTTCGGATAAAGGGCAGCTTATTCCGTACAGGTATTGGATGAAGGAGACGGTTGCCTGTCTGTACAGACCAAAGATGCAGTTATTTGCAACAGGGGGCGCAGGAACTTTATATCCACCAGGAATTTATGATGATAAGTGGTTCGACAAAGACAAGATGGTGGAGATGTGCCTGTGGGCGGATGACATCTGGCTTAAGCTAATAGAGATCATGTCAGGAGTTCCGGTTGTGGCGGCTATGCCATGTGAGGATCTTCGGTACTTACCGGGCTCACAGGAAATAGGCCTTTACCATAAGAATGTGGACGCCGACCAGAATGACGTTCAGTTACAGAAGATAGAGGAATGGCTTAAACCTGAATATGGAGATAATGCACTTGCGAAGAAGATTCTTGAATATGATGGAGAGCCGGTAGAGGATGCACTGATCAGGGTATGTGAATGTCATGAAAAAGAACGCAGAGAATTGAGGGATGAGATTGGTAGAAATTCCAGACAATTAAAGAAACGCATTGAAGAAAATGAGCGTGCCTACAGGGAAAAGTCAGAGATAAATGCCAAGCTTCAAAGAACATACAAGGAAAAGTCGGAGATAAATGCAAAACTACAGCAGACATATAAGGAAAAGGCTGACAGGGGTATCCGGATAAAAGAACTTGAGAAGGAGAAATCTGATCTTCAGGCAAAACTTGGAGAACTTCAGACAGAAAAAGCAGATATTCAGAAGAAATTGGAACAGCTTCAGGCAGAGAATGTTGTTTTGCAAAAGCAGCGTTCAATATGGTATAAAATAAAAAAGTGATAAAAATAAAGAAAGAAGGAAATAAAAATGACACTTGAGAAGTTACAGAAGGATATGATAGCAGCAATGAAGGCAAGGGATAAGGAGAGAAAGGACAGCATCTCATCCCTCGTATCAGCAGTTAAGAAGGTCGGAATCGATAACGGCTGCAGAGACAACATTCCTGAGGATATAGTTGATAGTGTTATCCTCAAGGAGATCAAGTCTGTAAAAGAGCAGATCGATACCTGCCCTGCAGACAGAACAGATCTTCTGGAGCAGTACAAGGCAAGATATGATGTGTTCAACGAGTATGCGCCAAAGCTTCTGTCAGAGGATGAGGTGAGAGATATCCTCACAACAAAATTTGCAGATGTGATAGCAACAAAGAATAAAGGCCAGATCATGAAGGCTGTCATGGCTGAACTCAAGGGCAAGGCAGACGGCAAGGTCATCAATCAGGTTGTGGCAGAGCTTTGCAAGTAGAGGAGAAAGTGTTTTGAAATTTGTAGGAATTGAAAAGAAAGAACAGGGAAAGTTCATCACACGATACGATGTTCAGTACGAGACTGTAGACGGAATAGTTAAGAACTATGAGATGATAAGCAGGAATGGAGAAATCACCGATTTCGAGGGACTTCATGGCAAGGCAGCAGATGCGGTGGTCATCATCGCCACAGACGAGGCAGATGAGAGGATCCTTATAGATAAGGAGTTCAGACTTGCTCCGGGTGAATGGGTATATAATTTCCCTGCCGGACTCATAGATCCGGGGGAGACTCCTGAGGTCAGTGCCAGACGTGAGCTTATGGAGGAAACGGGACTTGAGCTGTACGAGATCAGTGACACAATAGGGACAAGCTACAGTGCTGTAGGATTTTCAAATGAGACAAATATGTGTGTTGTAGGCAAGGCGAGAGGCGAGTTCAAGCCGAGCACTTCAACTCTGGAGGAGATCACTCCAGGATGGTACACAAAGGCAGAGGTAAGAGAACTGCTCAAGACTGAGAAGTTTGCAGCCAGAACACAGGCCTTCTGTTATGTGTGGAGCAGACAGTGATATGAGAATGAAAAAGGAGAAATAATCTATGGAAAAATTACCTGGAAAGGGAATGGTGACGGCATCGTCGCTCATCATGCTCATATGGGGGCTTGTAAATGCCGGATATTATGACATTGCAAAACTTGTGCTTGCAGATGAGCCATCGACAAAGGCTGTCGTATGTGGCGTTGTGGCCGGAATAGCATCGCTTGCAGCCATCATAGGCGGTATATTTGGAATAGCCGGAAGCAACAAGGTTGCAAAGGCGTCAGCCATAGTTGTATGGGCAGCATTTCTGGTGATACTTGCGATAATAAGCGGTATAGTGACACTGGTGTCCGGTGACAGCAAGCTTATAGCCGTTGCCATGATGATCGTTGGAATAGTTGTTCCGGTTGTCATGTTTATGGGGGCCGCTAAGAATAGAGCGTAGAAAATAATCGAATGAGGAGAACATAGAATGGATAAAATAGCAGTACTGATTCCATGTTACAATGAGGAAAAGACAATTTATAAGGTTGTCACAGATTTTAAGGCAGTTTTGCCAGACTCCACAATATATGTGTATGATAATAATTCCAGTGATAAGACATCTGAACTTGCAGAAAAAGCTGGAGCAGTTGTAAGAAAAGAGTACAAGCAGGGCAAAGGAAATGTCATCAGAAGAATGTTCAGGGAGATTGATGCAGAAGTGTATATAATGGTTGATGGTGATGATACATATCCTGCTGAATGTGCACCTGAAATGGTTGACGCTGTGATAAACAAAAATGCTGATATGGTTGTTGGAGACAGATTATCCAGTACATATTTCCAGGAGAATAAAAGACCATTTCATAATTTTGGAAATAGTATAGTAAGGTGGTCTATAAATAATCTTTTTAAGACATCTATAAAAGATATAATGACGGGATACAGAGCATTCAGCTATGAATTTGTTAAGACATATCCGGTTATGTCAAAAGGATTTGAGATTGAAACAGAGATGAGTATCCATGCTGTAGATAGAAATATGCAGGTTGAGAATGTAATTATTGAATATAGAGATAGACCTGATGGAAGTGAATCTAAGTTAAATACATACTCAGATGGTATAAAGGTATTGCTTACGATAGTTAAGTTGTATAAGAACTACAAGCCATTTGGATTTTTTACAGCCATATCACTTGTACTTGCGCTGTGTAGCATATTATTCTTCATCCCGGTACTTTCTGCATATTTTAAAACTGGTGTTGTAGACAGGTTCCCAACTCTGATCGTTTGCGGATTTGTGATGGTGATGGCAATTCTGTTCTTTGCGGTGGGAGTACTTCTCAGCACACTTAGAAGTCAGGATAAGAGAGACTTTGAGTATAAGCTTATTCAAGTTGATCATATGAAGAAAACTTCAAAATGAAAAAGAAAAGGTATGATACCTGAGGGGGGGAAAATTGAATTTGGTTGCAAAAAAGAGGTTGGATATTGAACTTATGCGTATAATAGCAGCTTTTTTTGTGCTATATAATCATACAGGGGCGAATGGATTTTCAAAGTTTTTGTCTTATGATCCTCATACGTTCCATTATTGGTTATATTTGTTTTTGTCTATTTCCTGTAAGGTGTCCGTGCCGTTGTTTTTGGTGATAGCAGGTGCACTTATGTTGGGACGAGAACCGGAACCGGTAAAATATTTATGGCGGCATAGGGTCCTGCATATATTCAGTATTCTGCTTGTCTGGTCCGTATTTTATTATCTGTTAGAAGTTGGCGAAGGAAATGAAAAATTTAATATATTTCACTTCTTTACAAAATTATATTCTAACGGGTGGAATTTTTCATACTGGTATTTATATGCTTATCTTTCAATGCTGATAGTACTTCCATTATTGCAGCGATTTGCACAGGGGCTTTCTGATAATGATTATAAGTATGCACTGGTTTTATATATTGCTTTTTGTATGCTGGTTCCATGCTTGCAGTATCGTGTATTTCAGGATAGACATCCATTGAATGTAAATGTTTCTATTGAGTGGCTGGCAACAAACATTGTTGTTTTTCCTCTGGCAGGATATTTCCTTAATTGCAGACTTAAAAACTTTTGGACTAAGAAAAGGTTGTTAGTTTTGTGGGGGATAAACATAGTTGCTATTTTGATCTCTTGTTATATGACATATTACAGAGCTCGAATTACAGGAATTTGTAACGAAAAGGATTCTCAAATGTTTTTTGGTACATTTGTTCTGGTAAACTGCGTGGCAATATTTGCAACATGTCAATATCTGAATTCGAATACAAACATACTGTTTAGATTGAAAAAACCGATAGTCTCGGTTGGCGGATGTACTTTTGGCATTTATCTAATTCATGTATATTTTAAAAACTATACAGACACATTCAAGAATTTGATGAGTTTTCTTCAGGATAAATTACATTCAACACCAGTGTTAGCATCGTTGATTTATTGTGTTGTGCTTTTCATGTGTGGATATGTTGTTACTCTGATCATGAAAAAAATACCACTTTTACGGAAAATAGTTTCGTAGATAGAAAAATCAAATTTTTACAGGAGACAAAATTATGCTCGAGTCAATAAAGAAAAATAAAAAGGGAATCATATTGATGATAATTTCCTCGATATGTGCCTGTATAGGGCAGATGCTCTGGAAAATGTCGGCTGATAAAGGCCTTATATACATGATAGTCGGTTTTGGATTTTATGGCGTTGGAGCTCTTGTGATGATAATTGCATACAGGTATGGTAAATTATCAGTTTTACAACCGATGCTGAGTTTGAATTATGTGTTAAGTATAGTGCTTGCAGCTATAGTACTTGGTGAAAAAGTTGGCTTTGTGAAATGTATAGGTGTTCTTGTTATAATTGCAGGAGTGATAATGATAGCAGGAGGAGATACGGAAGAATGCTGATATATTATATTGTACTTGTGATTATGACATTAAGTGGTGCGGTGGCATCATTATTTTTGAAAAAGGCGTCCGCTTCTGAGAGCATAATAGCTACAATAAAAAATATTAATTTATACATAGGTGGTGCGTTGTATCTTGTATCAGCGCTGTTAAACATATATGTTCTGAGATATCTTGATTATTCAGTCGTTTTGCCTTTGACATCAGTTACATATATCTGGACTATGGTTATATCCTATTTTATTTTGAAAGAGAAAATATCGAAAAAAAAGATAGGTGGAGTTATTTTGATATTGGTTGGAGCCGTGCTCGTCTCGGTGTCATAATAGGTATGGAGGTTATTGATGAGTGAACAGAGATCTAAAAAAAGAATTGCGGTTATTATAATACTGGCTTTTGTCTTGCCGATTCTGGTGCTGCTGGCTGTTATGGCTATATGCGGGGTGATCCCGTTTGGTAGTAAGTCAACTTTGGTGTGGGATTCATTATTGCAACACAAAGATTATTATGGATATTTGTGGGATGTGTTTCATGGTAAGGCAAGTATAGAATATTCTGCGGGGAAATCCCTTGGTGGTAGGATGATTGGTCTGATTGGTTTCTATATTTCTAGTCCGTTAAATATTTTCCTGGTTTTCTTTTCTAAGGCGCATATTCCATATTTTATGGTGTTTATGATAATTTTACGAATTGGATTATGCGGCATAACAGGATATATATATATTCATAACAGATTCCGTATATCGGCAAAGTCTTCTTTGGTTTTATCCACGCTTTATGCACTTATGGAATACAATGTGTATAATTGTAGGAATGTTATGTGGCTTGATGGGGTTATAATTCTTCCGCTGATTGCACTTGGTGTGTGGAAATGTATCAATGAGAAAAGAACAGGTTTGCTGTTTGGATCTGTGTTTATGGCAATTCTGTGTAACTGGTATACCGGATATATGGTATGCCTCATGTCGGGAATATTGTTTATTGTCGAATATCTTAATGCATATGATTACAAAATAAAAGTTGCATTGAAAAATGATCTGAGAAGTATAGGCAGATATGTGGCAACGATGATATGCGGAGTATTGGCGAGTATGTGTATATTACTTCCGGCATGTGTATCATTAATAGGTGGAAAAGCAACAAATAATACGGTTGGTCTCAGCAGAATTGTAAACATGGACATAACACAGTTCCTGAGTGGATTTGATGTGAGTGCAAAAGTAAATGCGCAGGATGCCCCATTGATATTCACGGGAACGATAGTTTTAGTTGCGGTAATCGCATTTTTTGTCAATAAAAAAGTAAAAAGATCAGAAAAAATATGTATGTTCTGTCTTCTGGCCTTGCTATGTGGAAGTTATTGCCTTAGAGATATGGAACTTGTATGGACCGTATTTGTCAGGAGTACATCATATTTTTTCAGGTTTAGTTTTGTTTTCTCTTTTGTAATGATAATGATTGCAGCACGGGAAATTCAGTTATATGAGCGCGGCGAAGTCGAGAATAAGGAAATAGCCGGAGCCATGATGACTGTAGCAGCAGGTTTAGCGTTTTTATATTACATAAAAAAGATAAATTCCCCGTTGCGTCTTGTGGTATTGTATTTATTTATACTTTGCATTGGAGCATTGGTGATAAGGTGTATTAGGAACAGTAGATTGTTGATAAATACTGTTTGCTGGATCGCAATAGGATTAACTGTTTTGGAGTCGGTGTATAATGTATACCTTGCTTTTTCGGAATATAATAATGATGTAAATGCATTTACGGAGTATTCTCTGGATGCAGAAAATGTTGTGGATCAATTGAATGCTGATTCTGGAGATACTTTTTACAGATACGAAAACAATTATAATTATCTGTATGGCCTGGGAAGAGAGATAGCAACTGGAGAATCATTACTGTATGGATATAACAGTATAGAGCATTATAGTTCGGCATATGACTTTAATGTTGACAGGTTCCTTGCAAATATGGGATATTCGGACATCCCTGGCGAAAAATATTTCTTGTGTGAAACATACTGGAATAGTCCGATGCTGCTTGCTGATTCATTGCTGTCTATAAAGTATGTCCAGCTTAAGGATGCGGCAACAGGTTATGAGGATACAGGAATAAAGACTAAAAATGCAGAGGTTTACAAAAATGAATATGCATTGCCGCTTGGATATCCTGTTAGTGAGGATATGGGAAATCTGTCATTCGGAAGTGATCCGTTTAAGAATCAGGAAAATCTGATATCTGCAATGACGGGTAAGAATACCAGAGTATATAATGATGTTCAGACTGAATATGTTCGTAAAGACAAAAAAAATAATGAGGTGTGGAAACTTAGTGTAGCGAACGATGGTCCTGTGTATGTATTTGTTGATGGAAGTGATATACACAACAGTTTATATGACCACAATTGCAGGATATATGCGAATGGCGAATTTGTTCAGAATGCATGTCATAGATTTGAAATTAACAGTATGTACCTTGGAGATTATAAGGCTGGTGATGAAATAGAGCTGAAGATAAAGAGAGATACCAATAAGGATAAGAGACATACGATTTATGCAGCGCAGTTGGATATGGCAGAATTTGATAATGCCGTTCAGCAGCTGAAATCAGGGTATACAAGCAATCTGAATATATCAGGAAATAAAATATCAGGAGAAGTGGCGCTGGACAGTGATTCAGAGATATTCCTTTCAATACCATACGAAAAGACATGGTCGTTGACAGTTGATGGAAAGCGTGCTGATATAGAAGAGCTTGCGGATACATTTATGGGGATTAAACTGAGTAAAGGACAGCATACCATAAAAATGGTATATCATACGCCGGGGCTGAGATCTGGTGCGGTCGCATCTGTAGTTGGTTTTGTTCTCTATGCATGTATGGAAGTTATAAGGAAGAGAAAGTATAAAAAGAAGAAAGAAATTGCATAAAATAATTGAACAATGAATAACAACTACAAATTTTTCCAGAACCGGGATTGCGAATTCTTCCCGTGCCATAAGGTAAAAGATGAAGATAAATTTAACTGCCTGTTCTGTTACTGCCCACTTTATTTTGATGAGAGCTGCATAGGCAGTCCTGAGTATATAGTGAATGGAAGGGGACAGAAGATAAAGGATTGCAGCTCATGTCTGGTGGTTCACAGACCGGAGATGTACGACAAAGTCATTGCTCATTTGCAGAGGCAGGAAGAGATACTGCATGTAGATTTGAGAAAGCTGAGACAGCAAATAAAGGACAGGTTGATACAGATCACGCATATAAATGACATGGAGCCTGACATGTGTGTGGAACATCAGCGGGAGGCAGAAATAGTGCTTGACCGGATCATGACGAAAAATGCTTCGGAAACCTCAGTAGAATGCCAGGTGTCAGTATTGCTGCAGCCATTTGCGGTGGAGTGCGTTCATGAGGGCTATTTTGAATTTGGCAGGAAGAGGATAAAATGCAATGTCCTTGAACAGCTTGATCTGAGCAGCGTTGAAAATGGATATCTGTATGCATTCCATGCGCCGGAGATCGACATAGAAAGTGCGGGTTCGGTTCTTGAACAGTATTACATGGAGGCATTTCAGGTGGCATGCATGGATGTCATAAGAGGGTGGATACAGGGATATCTTGAGAGAAAGAACAGTGTATATGATAATCGGTATTGCAGCCCATCATTCGGTCCCGGATATTACGGAATGGGTATGGATACCATACCTGAGTTGCTTGGACTTATGGATGCATCACAGGTAGGCGTGTCATGGAACGGAGAACGTATGTCACCGAAGATGAGTCTTGTTGGAACATATCTGATCGCGGGTGAAGATGTGTTTGCGATGGATTCTGATTGCAGAGACTGTATTGGACAGAGCGGTGGCTGTGAATTCTGTATAAAGCACTGAATTTATACCAAGTAGGAGCAGAGTTATTCTGCTCCTGCTACTTGATTCAATCTGCCTTTTAACCCTAAAATATCATGCCTTATTTGTTCAATGACTACTTTAAATTCTTCATCACTTTTCCCGGTTGGATCTTCAAGTCCCCAATTATCATCAAATGGCCTGCCTATAAAGGGACATCCTACATTGCATCCCATTGATATTGTAATATCTGGATCTGGAATATCACTAACCAGCTTACTGTACTGTCCCTCTGCTTCCATATCTATATTATATAATTCCTTCATAATACGAACAGCATCCTGGTTAATCTGAGGTTTTGTTTCTGTACCCGCCGAATAACTTTGAAATACATCTGATGCCAGATGCCTTCCCAAAGCCTCAGCAATCTGACTTCGGCAGGAATTATGGACACAAATAAAAGCTACTTTTTTCTTACTCATGAAATGGACACCTCTCCTTTATACATTGCTCATTAAGTTCTGTGAATCCGCATGGCATTTGTTCATAATGCAATGTTACACCATAATGAGCATTCACATAATCGATACCATTCTTAAACGCTACCATTGCATCTCTCTTGCAGCATCTTGGTCCGTTTATGGTTCCTAATTCTCCTATTGCTTTCGAGGTAAACTGCATATGATTTCCCCATGTTCCATCTGTTGAAAGCGGACCTGTTCCATCGATGATTGCAAGTGCAGCACCAATAGAAGTGACTGCTCCGCATATTCCCCATAAACCGCACATTGCTCCCGGCATCCTAAGTCCTTCTGCCATCAGCCTGTCCAATGCCTGATCTAAGTCTATCTCTCCACCTGCGTTTTTGTAGGCCACAAGCAAACTTGCGCCATCTAATATATGGTGTTCCGGTCCATGAATACTGACATATTCCTTCTCTGCAATATTCTTAAAAATGTTAACCGGATTTGTTTCCTGTTCTTTCTTTATATCTTTTACAATAAGTTCTGCTTTTTCTCTTACTGTCATAGAAATCTTCCTTTCGTCTTATTAGCTATTCTTAATCAGCGTTGGATAAATCATAACTCACATGTCAAACTGCCAATATAATTTTTGAATTCTATTAAAGCTTCACAATTCAATGAATAATGATGCCATTTGCCTTCTTTCCGGTCATTAACCAACCCACATTCCACCAGTATTTTCATATGATGAGATAATGTAGGCTGGGTAATGCTAAATCTCTCTAAAATCCTGCATCCGCATTTCTCTCCATCTGACAACATCTGCGCTATTTCCAGTCTGTTTGAATCTCCAAGTGCTTTGCATATTAAAGCAACATCTGTTAACTTCATTTCATTCACCTCACATTGATAATCATCTATATATAGAATTAGCACATATATAGATGAACGTCAATGCATTTTGCAAATATCCTAACATTTGTACTTATAGGCTCAGCATAAGCCCCAAATATCATGTGCCATATATTATTAATGGACACCCTGCCTTTTAGATTCTTGCGCCAGAAATACCAGACTGACAGTAAGTGTCACAGCCTCGGTCACAGGTGCAGCAAACCACAAGCTGTTGCCACCGGTCAAAACAGGGAACGTCAGTATACACACGCTGCTGAGTATGATGTTTCGGAGCAGTGATATACACAGAGATTGCCCGGATTTCAGTATGGCCTGGAGATAGTAGGAGGTCATCAGGTTGATTCCAAATGGCACAAATGCAAAGAAGTACGCTCTGACACCAAGATCGGCAATGACACCAAGACCTTCATTCATATCTATAAACACACCGCAGAGCACCCTTGGAAAAAGTATTCCAAGAAGTGAGAACAGCGCACCCATGATCAGGATGGTTGTGTAAGCCATTCTTTTTATGGCGTTTATTCTGCCTATGTTATTTGCTCCGTAGTTGGTCGAGATCACAGGCTGCACAGACTGACCAACTCCTGTGAACAGAGAATTGAACAGGATGACGCAGTTGGAGATGACGCTGTATATGGACAGGGCATTCTCGCCGCAGTACTTCAATATCTGTATGTTAAACAGCAGTACTATAAATCCATTTGCAAATTCATTGAAAAAGCTCGGGATACCGGCTGTCACGATATTCTTCATGCTGTTCAGGAGCCTGTGTGGCATTATGAAACGCAGCTCATTCTTCTTGCTGAGAAAATGTGATGAGGCGACAAGTATCTGGATCAGCATACCGATTACGGAGGCAAGTGCGGCTCCGCTGATTCCCTGCTTCAGTGGGAATACCAGTACAATGTCCATCACGATATTGAACACTCCACCCAGCAGGACGCCTGCCATGGCGCGGTTCGGATCATTGTCAGCCCTCACAAATATAGCTACGAAGTTGGAAAATACTGCAACCGGCAGGAATATATTTATATAGTGCATGTATGACATGGCATATGGGTATAGAGTGGCATTTGCACCCATGAGCCTCAGCAGTGATGGCATGCATGTTACGTACAGTATCCACAGCAGTGCGGTGACTGCTGCGATCATCATGAATGACACGGTGAAGTAGCGGTTAGATTTCACTGTGTTGCCACTTCCTCTGTGCACGCTCATCTGTACTGATCCACCTACGCCAAAGAGAATTCCGGTTGACATAAGTATGCACAGCAGAGGCGTTGTGATGCTCAGAGCGGCCAGGGCATCAGTTCCAACACCTTTGCCGATGACGATGGCATCAGTCAGGGTGTATATGGACATGACCATGGCACTTCCAAGGGAAGGAATGAGGAATTTGAAGTAAAGCTTTTTCAGATTGTCTCTTAACAGGTCCATTTGTAAATCTCCTTAACAAAAAAAGTTTATAATTGAAAATCATTGAAAATCGGAAAGGCACATGATCGCGGGGACACATTAACCTGCCAGCCGCATAAAAAAAGAGCCAGATAAGATAAAGTATCTTATCTGGCTCATGAAAATTCTGATATGTTTTTATCGCGATTCATGTTCCATCCGGGAATCCTGCATCTGCAGAACACCTTGCAAGGTATATTAATATTCAACATACCGTCCGACTTGTGTTATTATAACAGGAGGCATAAAAATGTCAAGGATTAATAAGGGGGTATTATGGAGTATAGAGTGACAGATGCAAATGATATAGATATGCTGATGGATGTCAGATTGTCCATGCTTAGGATAGTCAATGATCTTCCTGCTGATTACATATTTGATGATGAATTGGTGGTGAGCAGCAGAAGGTATTTTCTTGAGGGTGATCAGACAACAGTTGTAGCTGTCAATGACGGAAGATGTGTGGCGTGTGCCAGTATGTCTTATATTGAAATAATGCCAACATTTTCTCACTCATCAGGAAAGAGAGCACATCTCATGAATGTATATACAGAAGAGCACTATCGGAGAAGAGGAATCGCCAAGCATCTTGTGAATATGCTTATAGGGGATGCGCGTGCACATGGCGCCACGGAGATAAGCCTTGATGCCACAGAAAGCGGCAGACCGCTGTATGAATCAGTGGGATTTAAGGCATCTGAGGAGTGCATGGTTATAGATATACAGCAATTATGATACTTTTGATAATAGACAGTTTACATACATATATTTACGGAGACAGACATAGCTATGGAGGTAAGAGATAGCATAGAAAAAAGACGCAGTATTAGAAAGTTTAAAGATATCCCAGTGGAGCCGGCGATTATAAGACAGCTTATCGAGGTGCGGCGATCCAGAACCTGTTGCAGAGAATCCGGAGATGCGGCCTGGAAAGAAAATGGATGAAGTGCTGGAATACAGATAATTACAACAAGGAGGACGTACAGCCATGTCACTGGAAAAGGCAGAAAAGTTTCTTGAAGATAAAGGATATGGAGACAGGATGACAAGATAGTACTCATACTCACCGAGGGCATAGCCAGAGTTGACAATAGGAAATATAGAGACAGATTCCACGTCAAGGCGAAGATGGTGCCATTTGATAGCGTGGAGGAGCTTGTCGGACATGCACCGGGCGGAGTGTGTCCATTTGGAATAAATCTGGGGATAGATGTATACCTTGATGAGAGCCTCAAGAGATACGAGAGGGTTTTTCCTGCGGCGGGCAATGACCACAGTGCAGTGAATCTCACCATCTCTGAGCTTGAGGATGCATCTGGGGCTGCCGGCTGGGTTGATGTGTGCAAGGAGCCGGAGAAGTAAGCTGTTAATCAGGTTAATATGAGTCTGCGGATGGTGCTTATTATACGAATTAAGTATTTGGGAAAGGAAGAATGGGTGTATGGACATAACGATGCTTGGAACAGGAAGTGCACTTGTGACAGAGTGTTATAATACATGCTTTGTGCTGTCAGATGGAGACGAACATTTTCTAGTGGATGGCGGCGGTGGTAACGGCATACTGTCACAGCTTAAGAAAGCGGGTTTTAACTGGCAGGACATGAGGACAATATTTGTGACGCATAAACATATGGATCATATACTCGGCGCGGTGTGGATGATCCGCATGATATGCCAGCATATGAAAAAAGGTTCGTATGAAGGCGAAGCCGTTATATACGGACATGACGAGGTCATCGCTTTACTTAGGGAGATGGCAATGCAACTTCTTAATAAGAAGGAGACAGTATATATTGGTGACAGACTTCATCTGGTTGAGGTGAATGACGGCGATACGAAAGAGATAATGGGCAAAAAGGTCACATTTTTTGATACTGGTTCAACTAAGACAAAGCAATTTGGATTCTGTATGGATATGGGTGATGGCGCGAAAATTACGTGCTGCGGAGACGAGCCTTACAATGATTGTGAGGAGAAGTATGCGAGAGGCAGCAAATGGCTGCTCCATGAGGCATTCTGCCTGTATTCCGAGGCGGATATATTTGATCCATACGAGAAACATCACTCAACAGTCAAGGATGCCTGTGAACTTGCAGAAAAGATTGAAGTTCAGAATCTGTTGCTATATCATACAGAGGATAAAAATATAACACATAGAAAAGGATTGTACGTGGCAGAGGGCAAAAGGTATTACAGTGGCAACCTGCATGTGCCAGATGATTTGGAGAAAATAAGACTTTAGAGATGGGCAGGAAAGAATATAGTCAAAATCTGAGAGAAATTAGAAGATGAATGACTTTCTTGAACAATAGAATTGTTTGAAAATTCAGGCAACTAGAAAAGAGTTTGCTAAAGATAGGCGATAAAAAGGAGAGATCGAAATGTACAATCCAATAAAAGAACTGACTAAGCGGGAATGGCTTATCTGGCTGAGTTCCCTGGCTATAGTGCTGGTGTCGAATCTTCTCACTGCAGATCTGGACATACTCACACTTGCGGCGGCACTCATAGGTGTGACATCGCTTATATTTGCGGCAAAGGGAAATGTGTGGGCGCAGATATTGATGGTCGTATTCAGCATATTATACGGTATCATATCCTTCAGGTTCCGTTATTGGGGGGAGATGATAACCTACCTCGGGATGACGATGCCGATGGCGGTGTGGTCAGCCATAACATGGTTTAAGAATCCATCGGAGGGCAACAGCAGTGAGGTAGCCATACAGAAACTGACACGCAGGCATGTGATATGGCTCACTGTCAGCACGGTGCTTGTAACGGTTGTATTCTACTATATACTCATGATACTTGACACGCCGAATATAGTATTCAGCACAATATCCATAGTCACAAGTTTCCTGGCGGCTGCGCTCACCATGCTGAGATCGTCATACTATGCGGTGGGATATGCGGCAAATGATGTAGTACTCATAGTATTATGGGTTCTCGCATCTTTTGAGAATCCGTCATATATTCCTGTAGTTGTAAACTTCGTCATATTCTTTGTGAACGACATGTATGGATTTGTGAACTGGAAAAAGAGAGAAGTGAGGCAGGCTGTGGATATGTAGCAGATAAAGGAGGTGCAATTTGCAACATAAATAGACAGTAGTACAATGTTTAAAGTGCTGACAGCTATATGCCCATAACTGTCAGCACCATAATCTGATTATTATTGCTGAATATCGGCAATATACACTGTTTTGATGTATACATAGTGCGCTGCCAGACAGAACGATATAATAATAAATAGAACATAAGTGAAATCTTATCATAATAGGAGGACGCATAGATGAATATAAACATAAGAGAGTACATGGCAGCAGATGCAAAGTCAGCATCAGAGATCTGGAACCAGGTTGTGGATGATGGCGTGGCATTTCCACAGGAGGAAGTCCTGACACCGGAATCAGGAGATGCATTTTTCAAAGAGCAGACATATACCGGTATCGCCGAGAACTCAGAGAGTGGTGAGGTGGTAGGACTCTACATACTTCATCCGAACAACGTGGGAAGATGCGGACATATATGTAACGCCAGCTATGCCGTGAGACGCGACGTCCGCGGTGAACACATAGGAGAAAAGCTTGTGCTTGACTGTATCTCCATGGCAAAGAAGAAAGGCTTTGGAGTGCTCCAGTTCAATGCCGTAGTAGCATCAAATGTACATGCACTCCATCTGTATAAAAGGATTGGTTTTACTCCGCTGGGCGTTATCCCGGGAGGCTTCAGAATGCCGGATGGACATTACGAGGATATCATTCCGCACTATTATGACCTTAGAAAAGATGCAGATCAGTAATGAGTTGCAGCATACGGTGTAACATCACAGAAAAATATGTTGATGTTACGATCTGACAGCGGTATACTTGTTGTCAGAGAATTGGATAGTATAGGGGGAGCTGGCGAGTTAGCCGGCTGAGAGGAGGCTGAACGCTTCGACCCACAACCTGATGCGGATAATGCCGCCGTAGGGATACGTTTGATACATACATAATGATGTAAGAAAGAAGAGACGCATTCCTGTGTCTCTTTTTTCATAAGGAGGGACCCACGTAAGTGGGAGGATTCCTTGTGAAGTACGCAGACGCCGCGCGTAAGCGCCTTTCATGCGTCTGCTCCTTTATAAGGAGGGACCCACGTAAGTGGGAGGATTCCTTGTGAAGAGTGGAAGCGCACTGATGTGCGCGCAGGTCATCAAGCGGTGCTTGACGACATATTACGCAGACGCCGCGCGAAGCGCCTTTCATGCGTCTGCTCCTTTATAAGGAATAATCTACATGAGTGGGATATTCCTAAAGTGGCTGATTGGGGGCACCACCTTCCGCCACTATAAAAGTGTAAGAGAAACAAATATTAGATCTGGAACAGATTTATAAAGCCGGATCAGATTGGAGGAACAGATGAGAAATTACACAACACAGATGGACGCAGCAAGAAAAGGCATAGTAACTCCTGAGATCGAGAAAGTTGCCGAGAAAGAGCATATGTCCACTGAGGCGCTGATGAAACTGGTAGGAGAGGGCAAGGTAGCGATACCAGCTAACAAGAAGCACACATGTTTAAACCCAGAGGGAGTTGGAAGCATGCTGAGGACCAAGATCAATGTCAACCTCGGTGTGTCAAGAGACTGCAAGGATTATGGTATCGAGATGCAGAAGGTTATGAGTGCTGTCGAGATGGGAGCAGAGGCGATCATGGATCTGTCAAGCCACGGCAATACACAGCCGTTCAGACAGAAGCTCACTTCAGAGTGTCCGGCTATGATAGGAACTGTGCCGGTATATGACAGCGTTATCCACTATCAGAGAGATCTTGCGACACTGACAGCACAGGATTTCATCGATGTGGTGCGTCTTCACGCGGAGGATGGAGTTGACTTCGTGACTCTCCACTGCGGAATAACAAGAAAGACGATCGAACAGATCAAGAAACACAAGAGAAAGATGAATATAGTCAGCCGTGGCGGCAGTCTTGTATTTGCATGGATGACCATGACAGGCAATGAGAATCCGTTCTACGAGTATTTTGACCAGATCCTTGATATATGCGAGGAATACGATGTGACAGTATCACTTGGAGATGCATGTCGTCCGGGATGTCTTGCGGACGCAACGGATGTATGTCAGATAGAGGAGCTTGTCAGACTTGGAGAGCTGACAAAGCGTGCGTGGGATCATAACGTACAGGTTATGGTTGAGGGCCCTGGTCATGTGCCACTCAATCAGATTGCAGCCAACATGGAAGTTCAGAAGACACTCTGTATGGGCGCACCATTCTACGTACTTGGACCTCTTGTCACAGATATAGCACCGGGATACGATCACATCACAAGTGCCATAGGCGGAGCGGTCGCAGCCATGAACGGCGCAGCATTCCTCTGTTACGTAACACCAGCAGAGCACCTTGCCCTGCCAAATGTAGACGATGTCAAGCAGGGAATCGTAGCCTCCAAGATAGCAGCCCATGCGGCAGATATAGCAAAGGGGATACCTGGAGCGAGGGATATAGATGACAAGATGGCGGATGCGAGACGTGTCCTCGACTGGGATGCACAGTTTGCATGTGCCATAGATCCTGAGACTGCAAAGGAGATCAGGGACAGCAGGAAGCCTGATGACGAGTACAGCGACACGTGCAGTATGTGCGGTAAATTCTGTGCTGTCAGATCGATGAACAAGGCGTTGTCAGGGGAATACATAGATATACTGTAATTACCAAGAAACTTAAAATATAAAAAGATCCGGCAGTATATGTCCATCTCATCGGCATGTACTGTCGTTTTTATATGCATAAAAATATATGGAAATAAGTACAAAAAAACGGGTGTTCAGCCGAAGATGTTTACTATTTTGCCTATTGTAATGCCGGGTGAACGAGTTTAGAATAAAACCGAAAACAGGAGTAAATTATAGAAAAGAAGGGAAAAAAGTGAACAAAGATCTTACTGTGGGAAGGCCTGAATCCGTGCTTTGGAGATTCTGCCTGCCACTTTTCGGAAGTGTGATATTTCAGCAGCTCTATAACATAGCGGACAGCTTTGTGGCGGGGCAGTTCATAGGAGAAAATGCTCTGGCGGCGGTCGGCAACAGCTATGAGATAACACTTATCTTCATAGCATTTGCATTTGGATGCAATATAGGCTGTTCGGTCATAGTATCCCAGCTGTTCGGGGCAAAGAAATACAGCGAGATGAAGACTGCGGTCTGGACTACTCTCATAGCAAGCGCGGTACTTGTGGCGGTTCTCATGCTGGTTGGATTCCTGCTTGGAGAGAGACTGCTGGCACTTATTGATACCCCGGATGAGCTGATGAGAGATTCGCTTACTTATCTGAACATATACATATTGGGCGTGCCATTTTTGTTCTTCTACAACATAGCGACAGGAATATTCTCTGCGCTGGGCGACTCGAGAACACCGTTCATATTCCTTGCCATCTCATCGGTGTCCAATATAGCCGTTGATATACTGTTTGTAAAGACATTTGAGATGGGGGTAAATGGAGTTGCGTGGGCTACATTCATCTGTCAGGGCGTGAGCGCTGTACTTGCGATAATAGTTGTGTTCAGACGCCTGACAGCAGTTCGCACTGAGGGGAAGGTCCGTGTATTTTCGGGAAGCATGCTGGGCAAGATAGCAGTCATAGCCATACCGAGCATACTTCAGCAGAGCTTTATCTCAGTTGGAAATATAATTATTCAGAGCGTCATCAATGGATTTGGAGCCTCTGTCATAGCGGGCTATGCGGCGGCTGTAAAGCTCAACAATCTCGTCATAACGTCATTTACAACACTTGGAAATGGAATATCCAACTATACCGCACAGAATCTTGGCGCGGGTAAGATCGACAGGATAGGACAGGGACTTAAAGCTGGAATAAAACTCATATGGGGACTATGCATACCATTTGCGGTTTTGTACTTCTTCTTTGGCCGTTATGGCATGTATCCATTTATGGAGAACAGGACAGGACTTGCCCTTGACACGGGAGTCACGTATCTCAGGATACTGGCGCCGTTCTACTTTGTAGTATCGGCAAAACTTGTAGCTGATGGAATACTAAGGGGAACAGGCATGATGGGCAGGTTCATGACATCTACGTTTACGGATCTGATACTCAGAGTGGTGCTGGCGATAGTGCTGTCAAGAGTTATAGGCTCCGCCACAGGAATATGGCTGGCCTGGCCGATAGGCTGGACTATAGCAACAGTCATGTCACTGTTATTCTGTGTGAATGGTATTAAGAAGCTGAAAAGAGAAAAAACAGGGAGGATAGAATAGATGACAGATAAAATGACTCAGAAGAGCCATGAAGATATGAGTAAAGAAATAAACAAAGATGGTGTGGCGGTGCGTACACGGGGATATCATATATGGAGAGTTATATTCTGTATAATAGGCGTGCTGGGAATGCTGATGTTCATATATCCGGTGCTTAGAGGCTGTCATGTGAATATAGGAACCCTGCTGGGAACAGGCGTGTTTGCACTTCTCACATTGTATGGAGTATTCAGGGCAAAGATAGACAAATCTGTCAGAAAGCTTTGGGATAAAAAAGCAGGAAAGATATGCTTAAGTATCGTGCTTGCGCTTGTAACCATTGCTCTTGCCCTTGTTGTGGTCATCACGTATCACATGGTCTATGCGGCTCATGTAAAGCCTAAACAGGATGCCACAGTCGTGGTGCTCGGATGCGCGGTCAGAGGCGGCGGTCCAAGCCTTATGCTGAGAGAGAGACTTATAGCAGCACAGGATTATCTTGATGAGAACCCGGAGGCTGTATGTGTTGTGTCCGGTGGACAGGGCGCAGATGAGAGCATGTCGGAGGCTCAGTGCATGTATGAATACCTTACAGAGCACGGAATTGCTCCGGAGAGAATATATATGGAAGACAAGTCCACATCCACAAGGGAGAATATAAAGTTTTCGGCTCAGATAATAGAACAGAATGACCTGCCTGACGGAATGAATATCGTGACAAATGAATTCCATGAGTACAGGGCAAAGAGAATTGCGGAAAAGCAGGGTATAGATACGGGTTCCATAGCCGGAAGCACTGCATGGTGGCTGCTTCCGACATACTATGTCAGGGAGATGGCAGGCATACTGTATGAATGGATCAGCGGCTGATACGTGGACAGGTGCGCTGCGAGGCGGACAAAGTGAATACAATGATCCGCCGGACACCCATGCAGGTATATTTGGTCGAAATGCACAGATAACCTTAAAAAAACCTTGTAATATTTCTTGAAAAATGCATGTAAAAACGTACTTCTAAATAGAAGAAATTATGTTATAATGGCTCTGTATGATACAAATACAGTATCCAGTTAAAAGGAGAATGAGATGAACAAATTAGAACTTCAGAAAAAAGCTGTAGAAGTTCGCAAGGGCATTGTCACAGGTGTATACAATGCAAAGAGCGGACATCCAGGCGGCTCATTATCAGCAGCAGACCTGTTTACTTATCTTTATTTCGAGGAGATGAATGTGGATCCTAAGAATCCTGAGGACGAGAATCGTGACAGATTCGTGCTCTCAAAGGGACACACAGCTCCGGGCTACTACGCAGCACTTGCGTTAAAAGGCTTTTTCCCAATAGAAGACTTAAAGACACTCAGACATGTTGGATCTTACCTTCAGGGACATCCTGACAAGAAGCACACTCCAGGAGTGGATATGTCATCAGGATCACTGGGACAGGGACTTTCAGTTGCAGTAGGTATGGCACTTGCAGCCAAGATGCAGGGCAAGGATTACAGAACATACTGTCTCTGCGGTGATGGAGAGATCCAGGAGGGACAGATATGGGAGGCAGCTATGTTCGCAGGACATAGAAAGCTTGACAATCTGTGCGTTATAGTAGATAACAACAATCTTCAGATTGACGGAACGGTTGAGGATGTATGTTCACCATATCCTATAGATGAGAAGTTCAAGGCATTCAACTTCCATGTTATCAATATCAATGGCAATGACTTTGACGAGATCGACAGGGCATTTGCTGAGGCAAAGTCCCACAAGGGTGAGCCTACAGCAATCATCGCCCACACGATCAAGGGCAAGGGTGTATCATTCATGGAGGACAAGGCCGGCTGGCATGGAAAGGCTCCGAATGAAGAAGAGTATAAGATCGCCATGGAAGAACTTGAGAAGGAGGCTGCAGCATTATGATAGAGAATAAAGCAATCGCAACCAGAGAGAGCTATGGCAATGCCTTAGTAGAGATCGCAAAGGAGCATGATGATCTTGTTGTTTTAGATGCAGACCTTGCAGAGGCAACCAAGACAGTTATTTTTAAGAAAGCTTATCCTGAGCGACACGTTGACTGTGGCATCGCGGAGGCGAACATGGCAGGAATATCAACATGCGGATATGTTCCATTTATGAGTTCATTTGCAATGTTCGCTGCAGGACGTGCATTTGAGCAGGTGAGAAATACCATCGGCTACCCACATCTGAATGTGAAGATCGGTGCAACCCACGCAGGAATCTCAGTAGGTGAGGATGGAGCAACACATCAGTGCTGTGAGGATATCGCACTCATGAGAGAGATACCAGGCATGGTTGTCATTAACCCATGTGATGATGTAGAGGCAAGAGCAGCAGTGAAAGCTGCATACGAGTATGTTGGACCTGTATATCTCAGATTTGGAAGACTGGCAGTTCCAGTACTCAATGATGAGAGCACATACAAGTTTGAGATCGGCAAAGGGGTTAAGCTCAAGGACGGCAAGGACATATCTATCATAGCTACAGGACTTTGTGTATCTGAGGCTGTGAAGGCTGTGGATATGCTCGCTGCTGACGGTATAGATGCTGAACTCATCAACATCCACACTATCAAGCCTATCGATGAGGATATCATCGCTGAGACAGCTCAGAAGACAGGAAGAGTGTTCACAGTTGAGGAGCACTCCATCATAGGTGGTCTCGGAAGTGCTGTTGCAGAGGTGCTTGCTGAGAAGTGTCCTACAAAGCTGACAAGGATCGGTGTGAGAGATACATTTGGTGAGTCAGGCCCTGCAAAGGAACTGCTTCACAAGTATGAGCTTGATGCCGAGGGTATCTACAAGCAGATCAAGGCTGCGCTGTAATCCTAATGTGATCATTTGGAGACATAACAGAGAACACAAGATAAATAGCTGATACTAAATATCTGTGAAAGATATAGAGAGTTATATACAGATGGGGGAGCCTGCCGGTGGCAGGCTCTTTCCATATATACATATGAACTGTCAGATGGGCGGTAGACACTGCAGACATCCGGCAGATTCTGTGATTTACATACACAAGGGCTGAAGACCAGATGAAACTGGGAACTTTACAGAAAAGAGGTAGGAATCATATGGGCAGAGAGTATGTAGAGGAGCTTAAGAACCGCGTGCTGAATGGTGGAGCGGAGATCACATATGATGAGGCTCTAAAGCTTGCACATGAGGATCTGGATATACTGGCGGCTTCAGCAAATGAGATAAGAGAGTATTTCTGCGGAGACCGGTGCGATGTGTGTTCGGTCATAAGCGTGAAGGAGGGCAGATGCACAGAGAACTGTAGATACTGTGCACAGTCCAGGATAGCGAAGAAGGATATACCAGAGATAAATCTGCTTGGTAATGAAGCGGTTACTGAGGGTGCATCGATTGACTATGACAAGGGAAGCTTCAGGTACTGCCTTGTGGCTGAGGGCAGGAGACTTTCAAAGCGGGAGGTTGAGCTTGCTGAGAAAACGGTCAAGGATATACACGACAATGTGGATATCAACATATGCGCGTCATTTGGCCTGCTGGATCAGGAGGACTTCACGAAGCTTAAGGGTGCGGGACTATCGATGATACATAACAACCTTGAGACCTCTCCGGCATATTTCCCGGAGGTGTGTACCAGTCACACACAGGAACAGAAGAAGGCGACAATACGCGCTGCAAAGGGTGCGGGACTCATGGTGTGCAGTGGCAGTCTGTTCGGCATGGGCGAGACACTTGAGGATAGGGTGGCACTTGCATTTGAACTCAGAGAGCTTGGCGTGGATTCGGTTCCGATGAACCTCCTCAATCCGAGGGAGGGAACGCCGTTCTATGACAAGACACCTCTCACTGAGGAGGAGTACGTCAGAACGATAGCGGTATACAGATTTGTCATGCCAAAAGTCATGATAAGGCTTGCGGCCGGAAGAGGAAGATATGAGGACAACGGCGAGGCTGCACTTGCAGCCGGGGCAAATGCGGTCATAAGCGGTGACTTCCTGACCACCGATGGCACATCATTTGACCTTGACTTTGACATGATAAGAAGAAACGGATTTGTCACGGACAGAAAACATTCATAGACATTAGTGGGTGCTCCGTGCGCAAGGCAATTGGATGAGAAGGATTAACTGCACGCAAATAAGAGAATATAACAGGCAGAATAAGTTTTAGAAGGAGAATTATATGAAGATTTATGACAGGATCATGGGACTTGGAACAAAGATGACAGACATGGATGCATCCACATATCAGGGCGCATTCATAGGCAAGATATCCTACACAGTAGACAGAGCGAAGGCAGAGGCTGCCGATAGCATCACATATGAGTATGGTGATGTTAAGGAGAACGCATTCATGTACATACTCTCTATCCTTGGAAAGGTAGAGGGAGAAGAGACTCCTGTTGAGAAGATGACCATCACACTCGTAAAGGCATCAGACAAGGAGAAGGAGATCAAGAGAGTGGAGAAGACGGATTATGAGGACGAGAAGCCATTTCACACATTTACAAAGGAAGAGGTTTATGCATTCAGCAAGGAGACAGGAGACGAGAATAAGATCCACCTCACAGACCATCCTGTAGTTCAGGGAATGTTGCTTCTCCGCACAGCAGCATGTGCACACGAGGACCTGAAGAGACTTGACGTTAAGTTTGTAGAGCCTTCATACGCAGAGGAAGAGCTCATGTGGGGCAGCAATGGCAGAGAGCTTGTGCTTTATGCAGATGGCTATGTAAAGGCTTCATTCAAGGTTGTGAAATAGTTTCCGCTAACAGACGATCATTATGATAGATACAAAATAGGCGTCATACCTGATCAGGTATGATGCCTATTTTGTTGTTTGAATTAAGACTAGTTTATTCTTATGAAATCGGATCTTACATATCCGGTGTATTTCTTTGAGCCCTTGGTGTAAGTGATCTTATACCACGCATTCTTGCCGGAATATTTGCAGCCGCTGATCTTGACCTTTGATCCTCTGGCAAGTTCCCGGATGATACGTTTGTTGGTTCCTGCCCCTGCCCTGAGACGGACCTGGCTGTCAATGACTGTTCCGCTCAATGAGCTGGCTTTTGCGGGAGCTTTTGAAATGTCGCCATATACTATCGAACCATTGACATTCTTATATGCAAGAATCCTGTAGCCGAAGCCACTCTTCAAAGCAGGAAGTATACAACTGGTTGTTTTGTAAGAGGATATTTTCTTTACTCTTGTGTATTTGTTATGGGCAATATCATATTTGTATATGATGTAGCCGGATACATTTGAAAGCTTCTGCCAGTGCAGACAGCGATACGAACCGATAGGAGTATACTTAAATGAAGATGTAAAGGTTCGTGGCTTTGTACATTTGCTGAACTCCAGGCGGTTGCTGTACATGATCACACCGTTGTATTCATAATACGCCCTCACGCCGAATTTGTATGTTGTGGCGGGAGAAAGTCCGGTAAAGTTATAACTTCTGGATTCGTCGCCTATGCATCTTGCAATTCTGTCATATTTACCAGTGGACGTGTTGTATTTGTACACGAAATAGCCTGTGACTCCGGAAATCTTGCTCCAGCGGACATTAATGGAACTGGAAGTCCTGTCTGCTATTGCGGCCTGGGTAGGCATGTCCGGGGCGGTATCGAAGATTGGAGGTTCAGGATCTGTCGATGCAGTTACAGCTTCTGCATAGGTGGCGGTGCAGCTATATTCTTGCGAGTAAGCTCCGTATACAGTGCCGGTATTTAATTTATGGTATCCGCGCACCATGTAGGTATATTTTTTACCGCTGGTGAGACCGTTATCAGTGTAGGTCAGAGTTCCAGCCCCCTTTGTTGTTCCGATCGACACATATTTTCCTTCGGCCTCATCGTAACGAACTATTTGATAACCATATACCTCCGGAACCTTATTCCATGTGAGGGTTATGGATGAGTTGGTCGATGACTTAAATGTGAGTTCTGTAGGTGCTGCCGGTGTATTTACATATTTGAAATCGAGATCCGTCGGATAGCTTATTCCGGCGACGGTTCCGTTGTCATCGTACTGCCAATATGAATGAGTGGCGGTCAGCGTGTCTGAATCGTTGTACTGCGCATTCCATATCGGGTATTTGTTGTTTATACTGGTGATCTTCATGTCATCGGTTATAACACTTTTGCTCGCATACAGCATGCCCACGTAGCCGCTTGCTTCCACTGTACTGCAAAAAGTGTTGATGACCGTGGTGGCAGCACTTTTGGACAGGTGCGCATTGTAGAGCCTGCCGGTCAGTCCACCCTCCCATGCGTATTCGTAGTCCATGACGATGGGAAGTGTCAGGTTGTAAGAGGATACGATGTTCAAGGTGTATGCCGCCTCCTGCCTGGCCTCGGTGGCGTTTATGGCCTGAGAGTAGAAGTACGCTCCGACATCAATCCCTGCCGCAGTTGCATTCTTGACATTCTCAGCAAATTTGGAGTCGACGAAATATGCACCTGAGCCATAGTACCTTCCTCCAGCCCTGATAAAGGCAAATGTAACGCCGCTGGATTTTACCTTTCTCCAGTTGATGGAACCGTTCCACTCCGATACATCTATCCCCTTCATGACAGTGGAGTTCTTGAACTGGGATGCGTGTGTATATGTTGTCGATGAGAGCGTGGCAACACCATAAGGATTAGCGCTGTCTGACTGCTTTTGCAACTGCCTTATCGTCTCAGGATCGTTGCCGTAAAGACTATATATGTGGTCGATCTCGGCATCGCTCAACTGAGTGTAGTCAAAGTTACCTTCATCCACAACCTCCTGGACCTCAGATCTGGTCGATGATGTTGAGATGGTGGAGGTGTCAGCCGCATATACTGTGGCAGAGTGGAAGATATTATCTGCCGCAGTCAGTATAAATATTCCAAGGGAAATAATAAAAAGTTGTTTAGATAATTGTTTTATTCTCATGTAAGCCTCCTAATACAAATGTTACAATTATATTACAAAAAGATTATTAAAATATTATTAATAAAAGGCCTGCATGAGAAAAATATTGAGAAAAAATATAAAAAAAATAGGGAAAAGCAGGAGATACATAGTATGTATGCTTTTCCCTATTTTAATTGTATAAGAATCAGAATTACTTGACACGTATGAAATCAGATCTTATATAGCCCGTATATTTTCTGGAGCCTCTGGTGTATGTGACCTTATACCAGATATATCTTCCAGACTTTGCGTAGCCGGAGATCTTGACCTTTGAACCCCTTGCAAGCGTTCTGACTACTCTGCTGTTTGTTCCGGCTTTTGCACGGAGGTTTACGCTGCTGTCAGTGATCGTTCCGGTAAGAGATGTATTCTTGATCGGTGCTTTTGAAATTGCACCGTAGTATATCTTGCCGTTGTACTTCATGTAAGCAAGAACACGGTAACCGTAGCCTCTTCTGAGGTTAGGAACAAAACAGAAATTTGTCTTGTTGGATGTTATCTTCTTAACTCTTGTGTATTTGTTTGCCTTCTGATCATACTTGTATACGATGTAGCCGTCAGCGTATGACAGCTTTGACCACTGGAGGAATCTCTGCGATCCAAGTGGTGTGTATTTGAAGGATGACGTAAAGGTTGCCGGGAGAGTGCAGGAGCTGAAATCCTTGCGGTCACTGAAGCCTGTGAATCCATTCCGCTCTGTGTATGCTCTCACTCCAAATTTGTATTCTGTTCCGGCTTTAAGTCCTGTAAATGTGTATGTTCTGTTGCTGCTTCCGCTGATACGTGCCACCTGCTCAAATGACTTGCTGGACGTATTATATTTGTATACCGTGTAGCCCGTGGCATCAGATATCTGTGTCCATCTTATGGTCACGGAATTGGCTGTCCTTGATGCGGTTGCGATCTGGGAAGGAACAGCAGGTCCGGTAAATCCGCTCACTGCGCTGGCTGTCTCTGTGTAGTGGTATGTTCCATTTTTCTTGTAATATGCACATACCGTGTAGCTGTACTCAGTTGAATGAGGAAGTCCCTTGTGTGTGTATGTGTCAGTAGACTTGGAAGAGATCTTTGCAAGCCTTGTCCAAGTAGCATTGGATGGCTCCCATACATATACGATGTATCCGTCAACATTTTCCTGCTTATTCCACTTCAGTGTAAGTGAGCTTGTGTAGGCTGAAGTGATCTTGAGCCCTGTAACCTCGCCTGGGTCGGTGGTTATGGCCTTGGCATCTGACAGAACGTGCCAGATGGTGTTGGTATCAGTTGTTGTGTATGCGCGTACCTTGTAGTTATATTTTGTGCCAGGATTGAGCTGGCTGTCGGTAACCTCGCAGTCGTCAGGAGAATTGGTCGTGGCAATCGTCTCGTAGCTGCCTGATGAACCGTTGCTTCTGTATACTCTGTATCCTGTTGCTGCAGGGATAGGTGACCATGAAAGTTTTACAGATGTAGGCGCTGTAACTGCAGCCGCAAAGTTCTCTATGGTATCAGCTATTGTAATGCCGGTACACTCTGCTGAGTAGGTTCCGTAGATGGCTCCTGAGCTCAATTTGTAATATCCGCGTACCTTGTATGTATACTTTTTACCGTCCTGAAGATTCTTATCTGTAAATGTAGTCGTTCCGGCACCCTTGGCAATTCCCACGGAGACGTATTTATCTTCGGAGCTGTCGTAACGTACTATCTGGTAAGCATAGACCTCAGGGATCTTCGTCCATGTCAGTGTGATAGTGGAGTCTGTGCACGCTGACTGTGTCAGAGATGAAGGCGCGGCAGGAGATTTGACATATCTGAAATTCATATCAGTTGCATTGCTGATTCCTGACACCTTGCCGACGTCGCTGTACTGCCAGTATGAATGTTTCACTGTGAGAGTGTCCGTGTCGTTGTACTGGGCATTCCATATAGGATATGACTGTGCGATCGAAGATGCGTTCATGTCGTCTGTGATGACAGTCTTGCTGGCGTAGATCATGCCTACGTAGCCCTTTGATTCAACTGCCGCACAGAATGCTTTTATGACATGTGTAGCTGCGCTCTTGGAAAGGTGGGCGTTGTACAGACGACCGCTCAGACCTCCATCTTCCCATGCGTATTCATAATCCATGACAACGGGATAAGTTATGTTGTAGCCTGAGATCAGGTCGGTAGTGTATTTGGCTTCTGTCTTGGCCTCCGATGTGCTGATGGCCTGTGAGTAGAAGTACACACCCACGTCAACACCTGCATTCAGTGCATTTTTGATATTATCCTTGTATGTAGAATCGATGAAATATTTTCCTGAACCGTAGTAGCGTCCACCCACACGTATGAATGCGTAGGATATTCCTGCGGCTTTAACCTTTTTCCAGTTGATGTTGTCGCCGTTCCACTCGGATACGTCTATGCCCTTGATGACTTTGTAGCCATCGAACATGGAAGAGTGGGTATATCTGGCACTCAGCGTAGCTATATCGCCGGTGGCGTTGTAATCGGATTGACGCTGGAGCTGTTTGATGGTTTCGGGATCGTTATTATACAACTCGTATATGTGATCGATCTCTGTACCGTCCAGCTCTGTGTAGTCGAAGTTTCCATCGTCCACCACCTGCTGTACATCCTCCCTCGTTGATGTAACGCTTATGTCGGACATGTTTGCGGCATAGGCTGTTTCGGGCACGTTGCCGGCAAATGCGAATACACTTATACCCAGAGCAGCGCCCAGAATTATCCTGGTAAATTTTCTGATAATCATGAATTCCTCCCGTTTTGTAAAAAGTTTTGAGCACAGTTTACATAATATAATGTACGCTATGAAAAGTCAATAAAACTGCACTGATTTGTTACGAATATATTACAAAATGCTTATTAAAATCCAGCTAAAACATAAAGCCTGAATGAAAAACAAGAAAAAAGTCGGTAAAGGTTGATGTTTTTCATATTAAATACATAAAGTCTATGTTATAATTAGCAGGCATATGAAATTTGGAGGACAATAACTGTTGGATGATAAAAAAAGAGTTGGATTTTTAGGCGCGTTGAAGAACATGTTCGTAGGTGTCGCAAAACCGGAAGCTTATTACAGAAATGGACGATTTGGACGGATGTCATCGGCGATGCTGATAACATTTATCATGAGCACACTGACTTATCTGGTGATATTCTTTATTCCATATAACCAGTTGTTTGGCGGCGGAAGGTTTGCGGACAGGATAGACCGGAATATGGAGGATTTTTCACTGACCGGAGATGGCTTTTACTACGATGGGACATTCGACTGGTCGGATGATGAGAACATGTCCTACATAAAGATCGACACATCGAAGACGAAAGTGGATGAAGCTGTTGCAAGAGACCTTGCTGCAGACGGCGGGTATCGTACCGTATTCATCATATCAGCGGATGAGATACTCACATATAACTCAGGAAGAACACAGATCATAAGATGTAAGGATATATATGAATCCCTGAATGAGACATATGGATTCAAGGCTGTTACAAAGCAGGATGTGATCAATCTCATAAATAAGCTCGACACACCAGTGCTTGTGCTTGCATGGGTATTGCAGATAATTGTTGGATTTGTGCTCACGTTGTTCTGGTCACTGCTCATAACGGTAGCGGGACTGATAGCGGCATCCATGAAGAAGATCGAGGTATCATTTGGCACTATTTACAAATCTGCCATATATATAAGGTTATTATGGTATTTCCTCATGATGGTCATTGCAACATACATATGGCCGGCGAAGAGAACGATGGGGACGCTGGCGCTTTTCATATCTGTGATATACATATTTGCCGCTGTATCGCAGTATCATAAGAATAACTCGGATGACGATCCACAGGAAGGTCCGGCACAGGTAGAACAGAATGATCTGGCGCAGGAATTTGCCCAGTATGAGCAAAGGTAAATAATTATAGAAAACACATTCAAATACAATATATAAAACAGTAGGAGGAGTATTCATATGAATTTGAGAAAGACAAAGATAATTTGTACATTGGGACCGGCGACGGACGATGATGAGGTGCTCAGAAAGCTCATGATCGAGGGGATGGATGTTGCCAGATTCAATTTTTCTCATGGTGATCATGCCCAGCACAGGAAGAACAAGGACAGAGTGGAGAAGCTTCGTGAGGAGCTTGGACTTCCGGTTGCAACACTGCTTGATACTAAGGGCCCGGAGATAAGAGTTGGGGACTTCAAGGAGGGTAAGGTTGAACTCGTAGAAGGACAGACATTTACACTGACGACAGAGGATGTGGTGGGCGACCAGGCAAAGGTATCCATTACATACAAGAATCTTGTGAACGATGTCAAGCCGGGAGATACCATACTCATCGATGACGGCCTTATAAATATGAAGATAGAGAAGGTTACTGATAAAGATATCGTGTGCCGCGTGGAGAATGGCGGACCTGTATCAAACCACAAGGGTGTAAATGTTCCAAGAGTTAACCTCACCATGCCATACATAAGCGATGTAGACAGGGCGGATATAATCTTTGGTATTGAGAATGATTTCGATTTCATCGCTGCATCATTTGTAAGATCAGCCGACGATATACTTGAGATCAGGAAGATCCTTGACGAGTATGAGTGTGACAATATCAATATCATCGCCAAGATTGAGAATATGCAGGGCGTTGACAATATAGACGACATAATCAGAGTGTCCGATGGAATCATGGTCGCAAGAGGAGATATGGGTGTTGAGATACCTCTTGAGGATGTGCCTATCATCCAGAAGATGATCATCAAGAAGGTATACAATGCGGACAAGCAGGTCATAACAGCTACACAGATGCTTGACTCCATGATGATACATCCAAGACCTACCAGAGCAGAGGCGACAGATGTTGCAAATGCCATATATGACGGAACAAGTGCAATCATGCTCTCAGGAGAGACCGCAGCGGGCAAGTATCCGGTTGAGGCTCTTCACACCATGAAGACCATCGCAGAGAGAGCAGAGCGAGACATAGATTACAACAAGAGATTCTTCAACAGGGATGCGGTGCAGAATCCTGATATAACGAGTGCTATATCACATGCGACATGTACAACGGCCATAGACCTTGCAGCGGCAGCCATCATCACTGTTACCAAGTCAGGAAAGACAGCGAGAATGCTCTCAAAGTACAGACCAAAATGTCCGATCATCGGATGTACCCCTGTTAAGAAGGTTGCCAGACAGATCAATCTTTCATGGGGAGTTCAGCCTCTTCTTATAGGTGAGGAGAACAACACTGACGATCTCTTCGAGCATGCTGTTGATGCGGCAAAGAAGCACGGCTATGTTAAGGACGGTGAGGTGACTGTAATCACCGCCGGAGTCCCACTTGGCGTGACCGGCACGACAAACCTGATAAAGGTACACGTTGTAGGACATATCCTTGTAAAGGGCTTCTCTATAAATGAGAGATCTGCAACCGCACCGCTCTGTGTATGCGAGTCAGAGGATGAGCTCATCAAGAACTATAAGGATGGAGACATAATCGTCATAAATGAGACCAGCAACAGGATCATGGATCAGCTCAAGACTGCATCTGCGATCGTGTGTGAGAAGAACGGTGGCAATTCACATGCTGCCATAGTCGGACTCAGCCGTGACATACCTGTTATCCTGGGTGCACAGAACGCGACCAAGATACTTAAGTCTGGCGCTATAGTTACTGTAAATGGCGAGGATGGAGTTGTAATTTCAAACTAGTATATGTAACAAATATGTAACAAAAAATAAATACAAACGTATAAAACAACGCCTCCTGTGTTGACAAATGTAATCATTATTGCTATACTACAATAGATTTGTAACAAAGATGTAATAATTGTTGCGTTAAGATCAGCACAGGAGGTTTTTTATAATGTCTAAAGCAAAGTCATTTAAGAAGACTATAGTTGTTGCTGCAGCGGCAGGAATGATGATCACCACTTCCATAGGAACGGTGAGCGCGGGACAGATATACAGCGATTCAACTGTAGGTATTTCATCTGCATTTGACAGATATGCTAACACCCTTGCGGGCAATGATAAAAACGCAGGCGATGCTGCAAAGGCGGCAACGTCCACAGATGCACAGAAGACTACAGCATCCGCAGGAAAGAATGCTGCGGAGGCCAAGAAGGACAAGACAAGCGAAGAGAACAAGGTGAAATATCCTGATTTCAAGGATAAGTGTCTTGTTGCCACCGAGGATTATGTGAATATAAGATCGGGAGCCGGAACTGATTCAGATGTAGTTGGTATCATAGGGAACAATGGAATAGCAACCATAGAGAAGAAGGGCAAGGAGTGGACCAAGGTCACATCAGGTGACTGTACAGGATACATAAGGAATGACCTGCTTCTTTTTGGAGATGATGCGGGAGCCTATGCCGAGGCGAACTGTCCGAAGCAGGTAACTGTCAATACAGAGACACTCAACGTAAGAACAGAGGCTGATGTGAACTCCGACTGTATAACACAGGTTGGATCAGGCCAGAGCTTTGATGTCATATCACAGGATGACAAATGGGTGCAGATAGCACTTGACGACGAGACGAATGGTTATGTCAGCACTGAATTTGTAGATGATACATATGCATTTGCAACTGCCAAGTCCATGGAGCAGATCCAGGCAGAGCTTGATGCGAAGGCTGCGGAAGAAAAGGCGGCAGAGGAGCAGGCAAGACAGGAACAGGAGAGCGCAGACGAGGCAGAAGCTGAGGACGCATCAGATGACAGCCAGAGCACAGAGGATGATTCCTACACGCCAGATCAGCCGGATACAGATTCTGCAGATCAGTCATCGGATACATCAGACGACACATCATCTGACAGCAGC
>OBLG01000120.1_pt1 | contig 100416 bp, 83 predicted proteins | sample 1517451 | NCBI WGS metagenome assembly OBLG01 (sample SAMN04571694, study PRJEB22368) | human gut metagenome | biome: human gut; material: stool | host: Homo sapiens | place: Luxembourg | collected 2012-06-29
AAAGGGGGGAGCATCTTATAAAACTCTTTTAATTTTGACTTTTCCTTTTCAGTTAAGGGATTGCCGCAGATGCAAACATCTTCTTTTAACAAAGCATCAATAAGTTCTTTGTTAACGCCATTAATAAGTTTTGAATTGCTTGCTTGTTCCTTGATTTTTTTAGATGCTTTTTCAATAACCTTAGACATCATTAATTTAGGGAAGACAGAAATCAGTTCTTCACCAAAATATGTATATTCTCTTTCTGCAGACTTCAAATAGTCATCCCTGCGACGTTTACATTCTGCTCTTTTTTGCTCATATTCACGTTGCGATTTTGCGCTTCCAATCTGCTCGGAAATCTCACGAATTCTTTCACGCAATTTACTGTTTGTTTCATCAATTTCCTTGAGTTTTGCCTCTAACTCATCTCTTCTATTTTGAGCACTTTCCATTTTTTGACCAAGCGTAACAAGTTCTGCATTAGAGCCCGCCGCCGTTTTGCTTAAAAGGAGCATGCCAAGAGCAGTGGTTTTCAACTCGGTATTTCCAATATATTCTGCAGCTTTATCATAAACGCTCAAATCAAGCATCAAATACATTGCATCACGCAAACTATTAGCGGAATCTTTCCCTTTAGCCTTTAGGTCGGTGATCATGCTTTCACCATCAAAGAAGAAATAATCCGATAAGCCCGAAGGAAGCAATTGCTCTATCAATTCTTCAGGATTGGACAACCTTAGCCAGTTGTTATCATTATCTTTCTTGCTAATAGAGAAGGAGGTATTTAAACGTTTTGTATCAAAAACACTCTTTTGATATATCCATTCTCTACGCATTGAATATTGTTCACCGGCATGTTCAAAATCAATGGAGCCTTTAACCGAGAATTTTGAATTAACATCAGCATCTCTTTCAAATTCCAGATTATACATTTTATCACTGGCTGTTTTATTAAAATGGACACGCCCGTAAATAATCCACTGGAAAAGCTGATGGAATGTGGTCTTACCGGCACCATTTACTCCGTAAATAATGGTAACTTTACCATCAGTAGAACATTCAACCGTTCCGGCATCTTTAAAATTTCGAAAATTTTCGTATTGTATCTTCTTAATTTTCATCTTTCATCACCTGATCCAATTCATTAACAATCTTTTTTGCAACATTCTTTTTATCCGCCTGCTTTGTTGCATTAAAGTCTTGTTTTGCTTTTTCGCGTACAATTTCCTCAACACGTTTTTTCATTGCTTCAATTATTTCAGTATCAGTCATCTAAATCCACCTCCACATTGATATCTGTATAGAACATTACTTCATCTAATGTTAACCCGTAATTATTTAAGAGACCGTTTAATTCATTCAATAACGACTCTTTGTTATTAGCCAATTTTGCGTACTCATAAAATCTTCTCAATTCGATTTTTGCCATTTTTTGAGTTTGAACAGAAGGAAGAACAACAACATCGTAAATGTCAGCCTCTTTTTTATCTTCATATTTACGTAAAATTCTTCCTCGTCTTTGAACAAATTCACGATAGTCATCATTACTGGATAGAATTAAAGCACTTTTAATTGATGGAATATTAATTCCTTCATCCAAACAACGAATGGCTACAAGGGAAGATATTTCATTTTTATTGAACATATCAACCAATTCCATACGTCTTTCCATGTCTTCACTTGCTGTAAATTGGCTTGTCTTAATACCGAATTTGTCCAAATGATTCTTGACAAATTGAATGTGACGAATTTCTTCGTCGCCACCTTTATCGTCAAATAGGCGACCATCTCCACAGTAAACTATAAAATGATCTTTATGCGGTATTTGTTTTATAAAACTATCAATATGGCTTATCTTGTTTTCAGCCATAGAGATTATTCTTAAGCGCGACCGGACGTACTTCACAAACCTATCAGTGTCAACTAAAATACCATCCTTATAACAGGATGCCATATTAGCAGAAATTTGGTTAAACCTAAACTCTTCATCTTCTGTTGCTGAAACGAAAATTGGATGATAATTGTAAGATACAAGGAAATGCTTTTCCAATGCGATTTCAATAGGTAAATTGAATACTTGTCCGCCAAAAAAGCTTACCAAATCTATGCCGGCTTCATTATTCTTTCCATTGATAGGGGTAGCGCTTAATCCCAACATATATTTATATATTGTGTGCAATTCTTCTTTTCTCTGCGTAAAGCGATGTGCCTCATCAACAATTAACAACTTATCTTGCTTAGAAGAAGCTATAACAGAATCAAATTTAGCAGAATAAAAAGATTTTATAGTTGTAATAAGTATTATTTGCTTTTCAGGAGAATACTGTTGAGCTATCACCAATCGCTTTGATATGCTATACCATTGCGGATTTTCAGATGAAATCAAAACAATGCTTGCGCCCCTAAAAGCTCGTTTAACATCTTCGGCCCATTGCTTAACAAGATGTTTGTACGGTGCTGCAATTACAATCAAACTCGGATGATCTTCTACAAGTTTTTTTGCGGAATAAATAGCAGTCCATGTTTTTCCGGTACCAGTCGCCATTATATAGAAGCCCTTATAATTGTTTTTAACCCAATTATTAATTGCCTCATTCTGATAATCGAACAGCTTTATTGGCTCTTTAGTATTTTTCTCAGCTTTTCTCTCTTCAATGACACTAATGATGCTCTGCTTTATTGATTCCATAAAATTATAGACGCAAAGAAATTCGTTTTGATTACTCCATAGTTTATCGAATTCTTCTATTTCATCATCAACACTATCGCCTTCACCGGGCATCCAACTACGAACGACTCTATTTTTTTCATAATTATTTTGATAAGCATTCACAGAAGAATTTGCTGATCCATAGAAAACAATTTTATTGTCATCCTTATCAACGAGAATTCCTAATTTATCATGATAAATCCCGACGTCATTCTTCACTGAGGCGACCTTTATGTCTAAAATGCCTCTGGCAACTAATTCAGACAAAACATCTAAACTTTGATCATCAAAGTTTCTAAGTTCTACGTTGAATTCATCCATGAATCTACGATTAATTAGATCTTCTTTCTTTTCATATCCGAGTTGAATGGCCGCAACATCATCTTCACTTAACGACGGACTAACAATTAAATTAATTCTGCCACCATTTTTTATAAATGCAGGCAGCGAATTAATCAGGAGTTTAAAAACCGAAGAAGAGAAAAAGCCAACACTGCGCTTATACGACTTGGCCAATTTTAACGCGGGATTTAATAGGCAATCAACAAAATTATCGTTGCCCTTATTAATATAGCTTTTTTTGATATCCAAATCTTTAAAATTCATCGTAATCTATGTCCTCGTAATCTAAATCATTCACTAAATCGTCATAGGAAATCTGAGCTGTATCTCCTAAATCCAATTCGGATAGTTCCGAAAAATCTATATCATCAACATCATAATCAACTCTAACAAGCACCGGCTTTGCCTCTGCAATATAGTTAGATGTCACAGCGACCTTGAAGTCAATAGAATACTTTTTGACAACACTATAAAGAACCCAGTTATTCCACGGGCAGTTTAATTCCGGCAAATCTCTGAAATTATAGAATTCAGACAATAGCCGATAATCATTCTTACCCATAAACTCTGAAAGTATATCGTCAAGAGAAGAAAAATCACGGTCATTCAGACCTGCAGATTCACAAGCAATAACTGTGTTTCTGTTCTTGAAAATAAACGAGTCATTATTTCTATCTATGAATTCAATATACCGATCAATTACGGTTCCTACGGTTTTAGCATATTCTCTAATCTGGTCAATAGAGCATTCTTCTGAATTAAGCATTAAGTTAATTACTTGAGCTTCGCCGCTGATTATTTTAACTCCTTTTTTAGCAATAAAAGGCCTATTATATTCATAGGAACTCGGATACAATTCTCTAAGAATATAAAAGAATTGAAGATAATGGCTTATCCCTATCCTATAAAACAAACCTGAAAGCTCGCCCTTAACTCTATCAAAGATCGTATTTGCGTGATATATATTACCATCAGAAAGCTCAATATCCGTATATTCTTTTAGAGCAAAAGACTCATCATCCGTGATGTTGAGATTGTCAAGATGGACGAAATACCCATTCATATTAACAACTTTTGTTGCGGCAGCGACTTGCTGAATAACTATATCGGTTATTCCGGGGAAATTATTCTGTATATCACGCTTTGTGACAGGTTGTTTAGCCTGCTTGATAAACATTTCCACGACATTATAGAATGAAGAGGAAACATCATTTTTAAAAACATAATCTCTATTGGTAGAATAATCGATAGGAAGTATTTTTTTCAATTGACCATGCAAAGAATATTTGTTTGTAATATCTATTTCTTCAAGGTCTGAATAGAAATTATCAACGATTGCCTGAATTGGAACTACAGGGGAATTATATTCTTCCAAGTATTGAATAATCTTTGCTTTTAATGAACTGTTAATTTTTAGTCCTGACAAATCGTATTTCCAAACACCTCTATCTATAAGAACACAAATTGCTTGCAATCTTGCTCTAACAGCTCTATTGTTTTCCGCTAAAACAAAGCCATCAAAATCTTCAATCGCTTTTTCTCGGAGCAACTGAATTTTATCATCATCATAGATATCTAATCCATTCGGGAAATACTTTATCATAAGACGCGCTAAAACAATTTTAGTCGTAATCTTACTTTTAGTAATATACTCGCCATATACTTTAAAATTTCTAATGATTAAATCAAAAATCTCCTCCGGCGAAAAAAGGCCCCTGGTTTCATCAGAAATTAAAACACTATATTCTTCTAAATCTTCTTTAGTAAATTCAGTTGGCAATTCGCTTATGTTCTTATAGAAAACTTGTCTTGAAGAAGAACTAAAGAAGCAAATATCATAATCACTATCAAAAATAAAGTCGCCAGTAACTTTATCTAAAAAATTAGCGATATATTTCTCAAATTCAAGTTCTTTAAGTTCATTAATTGTAATAAAACTTTTATGCTGAGAGAGTAATTTTAGTTTTGCAACAAGTTCTGATCTATATGTATTATTTTTTGATGAACGTGATAACGCTCTAAGCGCCCTCATTTCGATTTGCCTGATTCTCTCACGGGTGACGTGGCATTTCGAGCCAACTTGCTCTAATGTCTGCACAGTATCATTAAAATACCGTTGTTTAATTACATAATATTCTCTCGGCGCCAATGCTCCGATCCATTTATCAAAAACTTTACGGGGCATTACTAGATCAATCTTTTTAATTCGGTCGAATAATTCACTAAGTTCCTCAAAAGTACAATGCTTTGGAACATTTTCAAGGAAATCTCCAATGCGACGAATGTTGCCCAAATTACATTTTTCTATAATCGAGGCATTATTGGTAATTTTTTCTATAAGAATATTCTTGAAAAAAGGATTGAATTTGCTTATATATTCTCTAATCTGAATAAAACAATTTTCACTCAATATTTGAAAAGACAAATTTGACGTATTTTTTCTCAAATAGTAATAGAGGCAAGCAAGCTGCTCTGCATCTTTGCAATATAGAACTATTTCGTTGTCAACAAAACGTGAGACATATTCGTTGCTGTCGATAAAGCTCTTTTCTCTTATATCTGTAAACAATTCATCTTGTAAAGAAGCAGGGCAAATATAATCATCAGCAACCGACCAACGCAATCTTTCTAATCCGCGCTTAACAATAGAAGACACATCATAGTAATTGCTTTTAGCAACTAAAGAGTTTTTATCTCCTAATTCAATATCTCCTTCAAAATATGCATTAATGTCAAAATAAAAGTTCTGTTCAACTTGATTTTCTATTTTAGACGTTTCGAGCTCCTCAACTTCTGAAGGCAACCCGTCTGAAGAATACGATATAATGACAGGCAAATCATACTCATCTTTTTTTAACAAACACAACGCTCTCTGCAAATCACACATTCGTATTTTTTTTGAGAGGGCTTTCAAATACAAATCGGCGCTATCAGTTTCCTCATATAGCGATTTTAGAAGCAATACAAAATCAGGGTTCTTCAACAATTCCAAAAATGAAGAATCCTCATCTTGATTATTCTCAAATGACAAAATCAAGTCATTGTAAAGAGCTTCAAAATCACTCATATCAATCTCACTTCTTGACTAAATCAACTTTCAAAACGAATATTACGCTCTTTACAAACCGCAATAAGTTTTTGAACTGTTCGATAATTCGGCATAGCTTTCCCTTGTTCCCATCTGTTTACAGTAGAAAAAGAAACATCGAGAAGCTTCGCTAATTTTTCCTGACTCACACCTAACTGTGATCTAACGTCTTTTATTTTTTCAGAAAACTCCATAAAAACGCCTCCATAACTATAGCGTTTATATTATAGCATAAAAGCAAGAGTTTTTCAAGCCCATATAACCATTTATTAACTAATCTTCCGAATGCAAAACGGAATAATTGTCCATTGCTTCTTGCAATAAATCTATTATCATTTGTTGGACGGACTCCGGAGATTTCACTTTAAGTTTGTTTCCAAACCCTATGAGCCAAGTTATAAACGGTCTACCGACCTGAACTTCTACTCTGCAAAGGGCTTTGTTGTCGGTGTAAGGCATAACGCGAACAGTATCACCGAACCTATCGTATATCGAATCCAATACGGAAACATCGGCCTCAAACATTACTTCAACCTTTTCGCCGCCATACATATCAAACAAAGAGCGTTTATGACGTGCGACGCTTGTTGATTTCAACTGCGGGTTAGATGTAATATCTTCGTCAAGCATTCTGACGTTTTCCATGCGGTCAATACGATATTGAGTAAGCGTCATGTGCCGGTCGTTATAACAAAGCAAATAATACTTATCATCATAGAAAGCCGTTGCGACAGGATTAACAACATACTTCCTGCGTTCTCCTTCAACCGTTGTCCGCATACGATATATTTTCTTCTTGCCGATACCCAAGTCGAAGTAGTAAAACTCAATCTTCTTTTGCTTTGTAATTGCCGAAGTTATTTCGTCAACCATATAGTAGATCAGCTCGTTGTCTCCCTTGATAGTGCTGAACTCGACAATGTTCTTTTTGAGAACGGCTGCACGTTTACTACCGGCTAATTGTGCAAGTTTATCGACAAATACCGGCGTTTTGCTTTCGGTTATAAAGCTTGCCGCTTGAACGGCATCTATAAGGATTTGGATTTCGGGTATGTCAAAATCCCGATTGATAACGTAATATTCGTTTGAAATTGCTCGATTGCAAAGTATTTCATAGCCGAACTTATTAAGCAAAGCAATATCACCATACAAAGTAGCTCTATTACAGGTCATTCCTTCTGCTTTCAAGCGGGCAATAAGTGTTGTGGTTTTCATCGGATGATCTTCGTCCGTCTCTTTTTTCAAGATTTCCCACAAACGAAGCAAACGAATTTTATTAAAACTTTCGTCCATAACAAAGTCCTCTCCATTATAATGTAACAATTATAGCATAAAAGACATAAAAAGTAAAGACGAGGGTGTTCAAAAACTCAAACACCCTCGTTTCTTTCTTTGTAATAATCGACGATACATCGCAAAAGCGTATCAAAAAACGCCTTTTGTTCTTCCTTTGATAGCTTTGCCAAGTCAGGACGACCGACAGCATAGACGGTTCGTTCTTTTTCTTTTATCTCTTTTTTTGGTTTATCCATTCGACTGCCTCCTGTATGTTTGAGGTTAGTCTAATAGGCAAACTCGCAAGATTCTTTCGACTTTAAAATATTTTTGGGAATGATTTTTTCTAACTCGCAAAAATACTGCGACTTTAACTCGTAATCTATGGGCTGACGAGCAAGAAACTTGACGCTTTTTTCTTTCTCGTTGGAAAGCCTATCCGATTTAGGTCTTGTTATTTTAATGAAAACGAACTCAAATCGAACACGGCAAGGGTAAAAAATATAGTGAGAACTTTCAAAAAGCGTGACATCTCCCAATATTTTTTACTGATCCTTGCCTTGTTCGCCGAAATCGGATGGACGGTTTTCCGTCGAAAGACAAAAAAATAGTAAAAGGAGAAAGGATATGAAAACAGCAGTTATCTACGCACGTTACAGCAGCGACAGTCAAACCGAGCAGTCGATTGAGGGACAACTCCGCGTATGTCAGGACTATGCCAAGAGCAACGGTATTCTCGTGGTTGACACCTATATCGACCGCGCCATGACGGGAACGAACGATATGCGCCCCGACTTTCAGCGTATGATAAAAGACAGCAACAAGCGTGCGTGGGATTATGTTTTGGTGTATAAGTTGGATAGATTCAGCCGTAACAAATACGAAACGACAATCCACAAACATACCTTGAAAGAAAACGGCGTAAAAGTGTTGTCCGCTATGGAAAATATCCCGGACAGCCCCGAAGGCATTATCCTTGAAAGTTTGCTCGAAGGTATGAACCAATACTATTCGGCAGAATTATCTCAAAAAGTGCATCGCGGTTTGAACGAGAGTTACCGCAAAGGACAATACACCGGCGGAACAGTCATATTCGGTTACGACGTCGTTGACAAAAAGAACGTCATCAATCCGGCGGAGGCGGAAATCGTGAAAGAAATTTTTACGAAATATTCGCAGGGGTATACGGCAGTTGCACTATCTAAAGATTTACAAGCCCGCGGCATCAGAACAAAGAAAGGGTTGTATATCACCGACAAAAAGATATACAAAATCCTTGCCAACACCAAATACAACGGAAAGATACGGCACGGCGACACCGTTTATGACAATATCTATCCGAAAATCATCGACGACGTATTATGGCAAAAAGTTCAGGACATACATACTGAGAACAAACACGCTCCCGGTCGCAAGAAAGAAATCTTCGACTTTATACTTTCCGGAAAACTCTATTGCGGAGATTGCCACCGTCCTATGGTCGGTGAAAGCGGAACAAGCAAACTCGGAAGGGTTTATTACTATTATTCGTGTCTTGCAAAACGGCGCAAACAGCACCCGTGCAAATTGAAGTCGGTAGATAAGCAATGGCTTGAAGATATAGTCATCAATTCAACGTGGTCTTTGCTTGCCGACGAAGGCATTGTCAGATACATAGCCGAAACCCTTTGCAAAATGCACGAGGAAGAAACCAAGCGAAACACGGTAATAAAAAGTCTTGAAGCCCAACGGCAAAACGCATTTAAAGCGTCGCGCAATCTGATTGCGGCTATCGAACAAGGCATTGTTACAGAGCAGACGAAAATCCGCTTGAAAGAACTCGAAGCGCAGATAGCAGGGCTTGACTTCGATATAGAACAAGAGAAACAACGGACTTATACTTTCCTTTCTCCCGACAAGATAGAGAGTTACTTAAATTCTGTCATTTGCGGCGACATACAGGAAATGCCCGTAAGAAAACTAATTGTAAAAACGTGTGTGCGAGAAGTCATTCTCGATAACGACAGCGTAACGATTACCTATAACTTCACAGAGAATTATACGAAGTATAAAATCTCGAAAGAAACGATAGAAGAAATAAAAAGGCAGTCCCTAAAAAAGACTGCCTACAATAAAAACCGGTGTTCGAACAAACTCCCTTCGCTTCCGCCACAAGAGAACTGTACGCACCCTAACGATAAAAAGTTTAGGTGCGTATATTTCTTTTCTCACGAATATTTCGGGATCATTATCAAAAGATGAATACATATATAGCATATTGCCGAGCGAATAAGATCGCTCGGCTTTTTTTACTACTATCTTCTATTATTCCATATTTTTGCCTTTCGTCTTGGTCGTTGTAGCACAGTAAAAATCGGAAGTAAACGGGATAAATTGTTACTGAAAACATATAGATAGCAGAGAGTCGGACTTAACAAAAAGTTCGGCTCTTTTTTCATTTACGCAACAATTTCTCCTTTTTCGTTGACTTCCGGTTTTGCGACTTTAACTACCCCTTTCCATTTGCTTTTTCCGGTGCTACCTATTTCCCGCCGAAAGGCAAGAGTCAAGTACCACCGGCTGAGCCGGTGGTACTTGACTAAATATTGTATATAAATTGTATTATAGATTTTGATTTAATAATTATTTGTTATAATATCCAATAAATGTTACTTTAAACATAGCATTACTTGGATTGGTAAATACCAATTTGATGTAGTTTGAACCATCTGATGCATTTTTAGATGTTTGATTGTTAGCAAACAAATCAATATTAGTATCTTTATCGGTGCTACCATTGTAAGAACCGATTGTGCTATAGTTGTGTAAATCAAATTCTACAGTTTCACCACTCTATATTAGTCTTTTATATTATGTTCTTAACCAACTGAAATTGTCAAATAGTTTTCACGAAAACATTAAAACGGTACGTAGACCCTGACACCGTAGAAAAGGCAGGGTTTTAGTTCCGTTTTAGCTTTGGTATGGTATAACTTTGAAATGGATTCAGACGCAGTTGACGGGTTTTAGCCCCGTTTTAGATTTTGTACAATATAAAGATTAATCTTATTCCATAACGAGCGGGTTGATTTGTCAATATCGTTTTGCGAAATTTTTCTGTGCGAAATAACAGTTATTCAGTTTTTCTGAACGCGGTATCCCGTAAACGTCGCGTACGCGATTTTGTTTGCGTTGCTATCGGTTACGTTTACTGCGTAAAGACATACCGTGCGCCCGTCTCTTACGCATTCGTAGTTTACTTTTGTAAACAGTTTAACCGAAAAATGAAACTAAAAACGGCCCGATTGCATAAATACCCCTAAAATCGCAAAAATACTTATATCAAACATAAGGAGATTATAATGAAAAAAACAAATCCTTTTTACGAAGAAAACGCCATTCCCGTATCGGAATTCCGCGACTGGTCCGCAATGACCCTGAAACCTTACAACAAAAACACCGCTTCACCTTATACGAAAACGCGAGTCATTCTTATGAACGGCACCGAATTTGAGCAATGCTGGTTCCTTCATAACTTTTCGAGACATGAAAAAAATAACGACCTGCGCCGCGAGCTTGCGCTTCTGCGCCGGCACGAACAACAACAACAGAAAGTAATTTCGTCCTTAAAGCCCGTCGACGAATCGCCGCTCGAAACGACAATTTCGTACGAACAACTCGCCGTTGACCTTACCGCCATTCTTGCGAGGCACGTCAAAGACGAAAACGTAAAAAACGCATTGAATTTCGCCCTTCTCGAAGATTTTGACCATCTTTACAGATTTGCAAATCTTCTTGAATCCGAACAGGGAAAATCGGCAAAAGACATCACTCGCGAATATACCGAAATAATGCCTGGTCGTCCTACCATTGCAGAACATCGCCACCCGTTTGATGCGATTAACAACTCAATTTGCAACTTAAAGTCCGATTTGTTTACGGTTCTCGTAACAAATATTATTACCGCTGCCGAACAGCAGACTATGAATTACTATATGAATATAGGTGACCTCCATCCCACTTCCGAAGGCAGAAAACTGTATGCCGAAATAGCAATGATAGAGGAACAGCACGTTACCGAATACGGCTCGCTGCTCGATACCACATGCGGCTGGCTTGAAAACCTCATTATGCACGAATATACCGAGTGCTATCTCTACCACTCGTGCGCGCTGGACGAAACCGATAAGAACATGAAAAAAATATACGAAAGGCTTTATCTCGAGGAATGCGGACATCTTATCCACTCCAAAAACCTTTATAAAACTTACGCCGGAAAAGACGCAATGTCACTCTTCCCCGACGGTGCGGACTTCCCCGAACCTCTTATGTTTGAAGGCAATATCGAATATATCCGCGACGTTATCGCGCGCACCGACTGCTTTACCAAAAAACTCGAAGGTTACAAGTGCGTTCATAATCTGCCCTCGGACGACGTTTTCAGACAGTATAATAAATCCGTAAACAAACGTACGGACGCGGTTGCAAGTCACAACGTTATCGACGAGCATATCAGAAAATTCGGAAAAGACTATCGCTACGAAGTCAAAGAACATCCCGTAACCGAACTTGCTTCGCGGACGCACGACAACACTACATTTGCAAGATAAGGCGTTACTTCCTATATTTGGCCGGAAACAAACGTTTTCCGGCCTTTATTTTGCAATAAAGCAACAACCGTTTTCAAACGTCAAAGCATCGCGCACACGAAACCTCGCCACGGAAGGAAAAATTTTTGCGTTTCTCGTTGCATTGATTTTCTCAATCCCGCCCTTAAAATAATAACGTCTTATACTATTCCCTCCGTTTATAAAGGCCGAAATCGGATAATCGCGTGTGTTTTGTGCGGAAGACGCTTTTAATGTACCGAAAACGGGACAAACGATCGACATAATTGAAAATAAGTGATATAATTGATTTAACGATTTTCAAGGGGGCTTTTATGGAAAGCAAACAAACGCTGATTTTCCGTCTTTATCAGGTTCTGAGCGGTTATTCCGACGCCGACCATCCGCTGACTCAGCAAAAAATCATCGATATTTTAAGCGACGAATACGACCTTGTCGTCGAAAGAAAAGCAATCGGTCGCAACGTATCCTATCTCAAAGAAATGGGTTTTGAAATCGAAGGCGACAAAAAAGGAATCTATCTTGCAAGCCGCCCTTTCGAGAACGCGGAACTCCGTCTTCTTATCGACAGCGTTTTAAGCAGCAGCCACATAAACGCGACGTATTCCAAGCAACTCATCGACAAGCTGATACTTTTGGGCGGCAAGTATTTCAAAGCGCACGTCAAGCACGTTTACTCGGTACGCGACTGGAACAAAACTCAGAACCGCGATTTGTTTTTGAACGTCGATCTCGTCGACGAAGCAATCGAAAACGAAAAGCAGCTTGTCTTCGACTACAACAAAATGGGCGCGGACAAAAAACTGCACCGCACCGCGCACCACAAAGTCAGCCCGTATCAGATGCTGTTGCACAACCAGCACTACTACCTTATGGCGTACAACGAAAAGCAATTCGACGTCGCCTTTTACCGCATGGACAAAATCACGGACATGCAGATTTCCGACGATGTACGCACGCCGCTGAAATCCGTCCCGGGATACAAAAACGGCATCGATTACAAGGAACTTTCAACCGCGCGTCCTTATATGTTTGCGGACAAGCCTGAGCGCGTCGTGATTAAACTGCCCGAGCGGCTCATCGACGATATAATCGATTGGTTTGGCGCGGAAATCAAGGTTAAAGACAACGAAAGCGGCATATTAACTGTCGAAATTGTCGCAAGCCCGAATGCAATGCAATTCTGGGCGATGCAGTACGGCACGTATGCGGAAATAATCGAGCCGCAATCTCTCCGTGAAAAAATCAAGGAACGCTTGACGAAAATGCAGGAAAATTATTCAAAATAACCCGCCCTGTTTTGTTCGTTTTCTTTCGGACGAAACAATCGAAAAAACATAAAAACCACACCGAAACGACGAGCCTTCCCGCCCGTCGTTTTTTGTCACATTTTGTCAAAATAATCCCGTTTTTCGTTTCCCGAAAAGCACCGCTTTAAGTAATTGAAAATAAAATCGGAATTATCACGCGATAATCGTTGCGAATTTTTCAAAATGGGAATATAATGCTTTCTCGTTTGAGGAACTGATGATGACGGCGGCAATCGTATTATCCGTAATAGCGGCGGCGGGAACGATACTTTCAATCGTATTTCTGCCCGAAGTAAAAATCAAAGGAAAGCGCATTCCCGTATTTTTTGTGGTGCCGGTAATTTCGGCGATACTTATCGTCGCGCTTAACGTGTTGACTTTCAGAGATGCCTGGGACGGATTGACGGGCGATATGGCGTCGATGTTTCACGGGCGAAACTCCGTAAACCCCGTAAAAATCCTATTGCTGTTTTTCGGAATGACGACGGTGTCGGTATTTCTGGACGAAGCGGGGGTATTCAGATTTCTTGCGACCAAGTCGATGAAACTTGCGGGACACAGTCGGACGAAACTGTTTTTCATTCTTTACGGCGTGGTGTCGATTCTGACCGTGTTTACGTCAAACGACATCATTATCCTTACGTTTACGCCGTTTATCTGTTACTTTTGCAAAAACGCCGACATAGATCCCGTGCCGTATCTTGTGACGGAATTTGTTGCGGCAAACACGTTTTCAATGTTTTTCATAATCGGCAATCCGACGAACATATACCTTGCGGAATCATTTCACATGACCTTTTCCGGTTATCTGAAAATAATGGCGTTGCCGACGATATTCGGCGGGCTTTGCGCCCTTCTCGTGCTGTACTTATTGTTCAAAAAACAGTTTAAGGAAGAGATCCCCGTGAACGAAGTCGAGACCGCAAAAATCGAAAAACCGTACCTTGCGATATTCGGCGCGGTGCTTTTAATAATATGTCTTGTATTCCTTATTATCGCGGATTACGTCGGAATCGAAATGTGGGCGGTTGCGACGTGCGCGTTTCTTCTTCTTGTTGTCGGCGCGCTTGTTATCGCCGCCGTGAAAAAGGAAAAACCGACGGAACTCACAAACGTTTTCAAACGTCTGCCCTACGAACTAATCCCCTTTGTCATATCTATGTTTATCGTCGTTTTGTCGCTGAAAAAAACGGGCGTATCGCAAAAAATCGCCGACGTTTTCGGCGCGGCGGGAGAAAGGTACGACATATTGACTTACGGCGTGTCGTCGACGCTCGTTGCAAACCTTATCAACAATATTCCGATGAGCGTTTTGTACTCGGCAATCACCGAAACCGCGTCGCCTTTTGCGGTGTATGCGTCGGTAATCGGCAGCAACATCGGCGCGTTTCTGACGCCCGTCGGCGCGCTTGCGGGAATAATGTTCACGGGGCTTTTGAAAAACCTTGACGTAAAGTTTTCGTTCCTTGACTTTTTGAAATACGGCGTTGTCGTCGCAATTCCTACGCTTTTCGCAACCCTTGCGGGGTTGTACGTCGTGTACTTTTTATAATTCACCCGCCGTATAAAAAAAGAACCGAATATTCGGTTCTTTTGAAACTTTAATAAGAGATTGCTATTTCTCCGTTTCGAATATATTTTTAATAATTGCGCCGAGTTCCGAGTCTGAGATTGCAACGGAGATTTCAATAGGTTTTTGAGAATCGTCCTTGATGTATCCTTTTTGCGGCGTTGAAACCCATTTTTTGATTTTCAACATATCTTCGCACAAATTGACGTTTATCGATTGAAAATGGTTTGAAAAACCGCGAAAACCTTTGTACTTCGTCTTTTTCCAAAATTCGTTTACGTTTTTTTCAATATCCGTTTCGGGAGCGTTTGTTGCGATTTTTATTGTTTCTTTGACGGCACTGCCCAACTCGTCAAAGGAAGTTTTCGGCGGAAGGATTATTGTCGGCTCGATTGCGATATGACACCGCATATTTCGTTCGACCGCGTAAGGCACAACCATAAACCCGAACGAACGATTATAAAATACCGCCGTCAGGCTCGTGCGTTTTTTAATATTATCGGAAATGTCCATAAATTTTAATAAAAAAGTTGATTTTTCGCAAGTCCGAACAATAAGACTTTCAGAATTTGACGCAACTCAAAACGTCCATGACGAATGCGACGGTGCCGCCCGTTTCGACCTTTACCGGCGTTTTTACGGCAACGCCCGTGACGTCGGGAGAAGTCACGAAAGACGCCTCGATATGCTTTTTCGCGTGCTTTTCCAGAATTTCCAGGACGGTATCGACCTGCGCCCTTTCGACGCCGATAAGAAGCGTCACGCTTTTCTTTTTCAAAAATCCGCCCGTTGACGAAAGCATCGTCGTATAAAAGCCCCGGGCAGTAAGGTCGCGTACGGTTTCCGTGGCGTTTCCGCCGGACAACACGGCCATAATCATTTTGTCGCAAAGTATATTCATATCGCGTCTCCTTTTTTTATTATCGCACCGGAAAGCGTCATTGTCAATAGCCAAAACAACCGCTTTTGCCGCCAATTTCCGATAAAACGTCCAAAAAACGGCGATTTTAATAAAATATATTTACAATTTAAATTTTCAATGATATAATTAAATAACATTATTATTTTTTGTAAGGAGAAGTATGTTAACAGAACAACCCGACCCTGACCCTGACAGTATTATATTGTCGGTCATTTTCATCATAATACTTGTGCTGTTTTCGGGCTATTTTTCGGCAACCGAAACTGCTTTTACATCGGTAAACCGCACGAAACTCAAACTTAAAGCGCAGGACGGCAACAAAGCCGCCAAAAACGCGCTGTATCTTCTGGACAGATATGACAAAGTGATTTCGGCGATCCTCGTCGGCAACAACCTTGTCAATATCACGCTTTCGGTATTATTCAACAATCTATTTGAAACAGTCATTCCAAACGCCGCGGTAAGCGGTATCGTTTCGGTCGCGGTATCAACCGTGATTGTTCTGACGTTCGGCGAAATTTCGCCCAAAATGATTGCGAAAGAAAACTCCGAAAAGATTTCGATGGCGTTCGGCTACCCGATGCGCGCGATAATGGTCATACTGTACCCCATCACGATTTTGTTTGCGGGGCTGAAATTCCTTCTTCGCAAGATATTCAAATCGAGAAACGACGACAAAATCACCGAGGAAGAACTCTTATCCATGGTCGAAGAAGCGCAGGAAGACGGCTCTCTTGACATGCAGGAGCGCGAACTTATTTCCAGCGCGATTGAGTTTGACGACGCGGAAGTCGAGGATATTTTCGTGCCGCGCGTGAACGTTATTGCGGTGCCCATCGACATGCCGATGGAAAAAATCAAGGCGCTTTTCCTGGAACATAATTTCTCGCGTATGCCCGTGTACAAAAACACAATCGACAGCATCGTGGGTATGATCCATAATATCGACTTCTTCACCGCCCTTGAAAAAGGCGAAAAATCGATAAAGAACTACATCACCCCCGTTACCATCGCGACGGAACATATGAAAATTTCGACGCTTCTGAAAAGCATGCAGTGCCAAAAAGTGCATATGGCTGTCGTTGTGGACGAATACGGCGGAACGCTGGGCATTGTGACCCTTGAAGATATTCTGGAAGAACTTGTCGGCGAAATCTGGGACGAACACGACGAGGTCGTGAACTACTTCACGAAAATCGACGACACGACTTATATCGTCGACGGCCGTGCGGAACTCGATAAATTCTTTGAAACTTTCGGGCTCGATAAGGACGAGGCGGCAGACTTCGACTCCCAGACAGTCAGTGGCTGGATTATCGCGGAAATCGGCGAAATCCCCAAAAAGGCGCAAACCTTCAATTACAAAAACCTGACGATCATCGTAAACAGGCTTACGCAGCGCAAAATTCTGGACGTCAAAGTCATCGTAAACCCCGTTGAAGAAAACGAGGATGACATAGATAAACCCTCGCTCTTTGAAAAGGTGAGCGAAAGAATCGTCGAAAAACAGGAAAACAAACAGGACGACAACGAATAACCGCATCAAAACCAAAAGGCTGACAAACCGTCAGCCTTTTATTTTTTGCGTTTTTAGCGCGGAACAAAAAAACACGCGCCGCTTCGGGCGCGTATTTTTTATATAAAACAAATCGGAAGGAGAGCAAATTAAAATTTCAAAAACAAACCGCGCTTTTCAAAGTCCGAAACTTTCACGTCTTTCACGTCGTAGCCGTCGTTTTTGATTGCGGATACGATTTTGTCGACGTCGGTGTTGTCATCGCAGATTATTTCGGTCAAGCCCGATACGTGCGACGAGCGTACTTTTTTCACGTCAGCCGCTTTTATTACGGCGTCGTTCACGTGCGACTCGCACATACCGCATTTCATGCCAACGTTCAAAGTGTTTTTTTTTTTCATATTAAGCCTGCTTTCTTTTTACTGCCCTTATTGTAAACCAAAATTTACCGCTTGTCAACAGAATATGAATAAAATTTCATATTTTGTTTATTTGTGTCGTTCAGACTGTCTTTTTGACAGTATATATATTTCTTTTTTTACCATATAAAAATAATAACGTCTTCCGCCCTTTTTTTCGTTTTACAGAATTGCGCTTTTTATTGTATAATGGTGATAAGCATCAGGAGATCCTATTATGAAAATTTCAAACGATATAAAATACGTCGGCGTGAACGATAAAAACCTTGATTTGTTTGAGGGGCAATACGTCGTGGAAAACGGCATGGCATACAACTCTTACGTTATTATCGACGAAAAAGTCGCGGTGATTGATTCCGTCGATAGATCCTTCGGCGCCGAGTGGCTTGAAAACATCGCGGTCGCTTTGAACGGTCGCACGCCCGATTACCTTGTCGTGCAACACATGGAGCCCGACCATTCGTCAAATATTCTGGCGTTTTCGGAAAAATACAAGGACGCGAAAATCGTATCGTCCCTTCGCGCGTTCCAGATGATGAAAAACTATTTCGGCACGGATTTTCAGGACAGACAAGTCGTGGTGAAAGAAGGCGCCGTTTTGCCGCTCGGAAAACACAACCTGTCGTTTATCGCCGCTCCCATGGTACATTGGCCCGAAGTCATAATGACTTACGACGACTTTGACAAAGTTTTGTTCTCGGCAGACGCTTTCGGAAAGTTCGGCGCGCTCGACACCGACGAAGACTGGGCATGCGAGGCAAGAAGATATTATTTCGGCATTGTCGGAAAATACGGCGCGCAGGTGCAATCGGTTCTGAAAAAAGCGGCGGCGCTCGATATCAAAATCATTTGTCCGCTGCACGGTCCGTGGCTTTTTGAAAAGATTCCGTATTATCTCAATCTTTACGATATTTGGTCGTCGTACGGCGTGGAAAGCGACGGCGTTGTCATCGCGTATACGTCGGTTTACGGCCACACCGAAAAAGCGGTGAATCTGCTCAAAGCGGAACTTGAAAACAAGGGTGTGAAAGTGCCCGTTTTCGACCTTGCGAGATGCGATATGGCGGAAGCGGTCGAGGACGCGTTCAGATACGGAAAGCTCGTGCTTGCGACAACGACGTACAACGGCGATATTTTCCCGTTTATGAAAACGTTTATCGAACACCTTGTCGAAAGAAACTTCCAGAACCGCACCGTCGGATTTATCGAAAACGGCTCATGGGCGCCGCAGGCTTCGCGTATTATGCGCGGCATGCTGGAACAGCAAAAAAACCTTACGCTTCTTGACGCCGACGTCAAAATTTATTCGGCGGTAAGCGACAAAAACGTCGCTGAAATTCAGGCTCTTGCAAACGCATTGTTGCAATAATACACGGCGGAAATCATGGAAAAGGTAATAATTGCATCCAACAATATGAACAAAATCCGCGAATTTTCGGAGATGCTCGGGAAAGACGTTCAGGTGCTGTCGCTTCACGACGTCGGCTTCGATTCGGAAATCGACGAAAACGGCGAAACCTTTTTCGACAACGCGCTTATCAAGGCAAAAACGATAAGTCTGTTCCTTCGCGAAAAAGGAATATCCGCGCCCGTTTACGCCGACGACAGCGGACTGTCGGTAAACGCCCTTAACGGCGCGCCCGGCGTGCACAGCGCAAGGTATGCAGGCATTCACGGCGACGATAAGAAAAACCGCGATTTACTTTTGAAAAACCTTGAAAATATTACCGACCGAAGCGCGTATTTTATCTCGGTCATCGCCTGCTATTACCCCGACGACACTTACGTTTTCGGCGTCGGCAAAACCTTTGGCAGAATCTTGCGGCGCGAAGAAGGAAGCGGCGGATTCGGCTATGACTGCATCTTTTATTCGGACGATCTGAAAAAGTCTTTCGGACTTGCGACAGCGGAAGAAAAAAACGCCGTGTCGCACCGCTACCGCGCGCTGAAAGATGTGATGACAAAAATCAAATAAGCGGGAAGCTATTAAAACGCCGTGGCAGATGCCACGGCTTTATTTTTGCAAAAGTTGGGTTTTATTGAACGAAAATCACCGCTTAAAGTATGTTTTTTATCTCGTCAAGACTTTCAACGTAATAATCCCAAATTTTATTTTCGGGAATATCCGTGCGGTCGTGATTGAACCATACGGTCTTTATACCTGCGTTCCGTCCGCCTGCAATATCGGCGGTAAGCGAATCGCCGATAAGCACGATTTCATCCTTTTTCGCATTCGCGTTTTCAATGCAATAATCGAAGTATTCTTTCGACGGTTTCATCGCCCCGACCGCCTCGGAAATAAACAATCCCGAAAAATACTTTTTCATATCGGCTTTTTCAAGGCGGAAATCCTGTTGTTTGAACGGGCCGTTGCTCGTTGCAAAAAGTTTATACTTTCCGCAAAGATATGTTAAAAGTTCGTGCGCGCCCGACACGGGTTCTGCCGACACCGCAAGGAAGTCGTGAAAGACTTCTTCAAACTCGGGCCCGTCGATGCCCTTTATCCCGAACGCGTCGAAAACCAGATTCCACCTGATTTTTTTCAAGCCGTCTTTTGTGAGCGTACCGTCCTCGATTCTTCGCCACAGATTGTCGTTGATTTTTTTGAAGCACTCAAACAATCCGTTTTCGTAGTGTTTCCCGTATTTTTCAAGCCCTTTCGACATGGCGTACGTCGCGCACACGTCGAAGTCCAGAAGGGTGTTGTCGATGTCGATAAAAACCGTAGTTATCATATTTACCTCAATAAAATATTATCAAATTTCCACGCGATATGCAATCGTAAAACCGCATAAAAAGTTGTAGATTTTTGATATAACCGTATGATATAATATAAGTAATTAAGATTCGGAGGCAATTATGAAAACTTTACTCAAAAACGGTACTATCGTTGACGGCAGCGGCGGCAAGCCGTACGTGTCGGACGTTCTTATCGAAAACGACAAAATCACGAAAATCGCAAAAGACATCGACGCCGCGGACGCCGAAGTTATCGACTGCACGGGTTTGACTGTTGCCCCGGGCTTCATCGACGCGCACAGCCACAACGATTTCTTTTACGACTACGACGACGCGGAAAGGTTTTACGAGCCGTTTATCCGTCAGGGAATCACCACCCAAATCACGGGCAACTGCGGATTTTCGCCGTTCGGCGTCGACAAAAACACAAAATATAAGGACAAAGTCGGCGGCGGTTTATTCCACGCCAAAAACCCCGGCAGTTTCAAAGACTTTGTTAAAAATGCCGAAGGCAAACTTTACGTCAATATCGTCCCCCTTATCGGACACGGCACGACGCGCATAAGCATTTCGGGCTTTGACGCGAAACCGCTCACGAAAGAACAAATCGACGAAGAAATGAAGCTCGTCGACGAGGCAATGGAAAACGGCGCGTTCGGCGGAAGTTTCGGCTTTATGTACGAACCCGGCATGTACAGCAAAACGGACGAACTCGTCGCGTTCGCAAAGGAACTGCAAAAGTACGACGGTATCCTGACCATTCACCCGCGCGCGGAGTCGAAAGTCGCGATGGGTTATCCCCTTATCTCGAAACCGCATATCGAAATCGCGCTGGACGAAATCATCGACATTATGGAAAAGTCGAAAGTCAGGACGGAATACAGCCATCTTATTTTCGTCGGTCGTTCGTCGTGGCCGAGCGTCGAGCCTATGCTCAAAAAACTGCACGACTACAACGAAAAAGGATATAAAATCGCCTACGACAACTACGCTTTCACTTACGGCGCGTCGGTCATCACAATCGTTATGCCCGCCTGGTATCTCGCAATGAGCAAGGAAGACCGAAAGAAACCTTTCAACCGTTTCAAACTGCGCGTACTCGTGGAAATGTCCAAAAAACTTCTGGGGCTGGATTTCAGCGACTTCACGGTCGCGTACATTTCGGACGACCATAAGGAATACGAAAACCGCACGATTGCGGAAATTGCTAAGTCGGAAGGAATATCCGACTTTGACTGCTACTTGAAACTCGTTGATTTGTCGAACGCGCAAGGCAGACTTTACATCGACAAATACTACAACGACGCCATCATCGACAGGCTGATGAAAGACGACCTGTCCATCTTTATGACGGACGCGTGGGTTGAAGAAGCCGGCACGCAAAACGGCGCGACGTATCAGTGTTTCCCGTACTTTTTGGTGCGCGCGAAGAAGAACGATATCCCCGTTGAAAACGTCGTAAGAAAGATGACGGGCGCGACTGCGGAACGCTTCAAAATCAAAGACCGCGGGTTTTTGAAAGAAGGTTATTTCGCCGACGTTACCGTTTTCGATTTCGACAACGTGGAAGTAAATCCGAAAGTCCCCGACTTCACCCCCAAAGGCATAAATTACGTCTTCGTCGGTGGCGAAAAGGTTGTGTCAAACGGCGAATATATCTCGAAAACCGCCGGCAAAGTCATACTCAAAAAATAAGGTAGGACAACTATGTGCATCGCAAAAACCGCGTTTAACGCCATTTTTAGACCAAGTAAACATTCGTTTACGCCAAAAACGCCGTTTGCGGAAAAGGTAATGGGGCCCAATTTCAAGCATTTGTACGACACCAGCTCAGCTGCAAGCAGGCTTGTCAAAACGTGGGACAAGGAAATTATCCCCGTTAACACTTTCGACTCCCTTACGCTTGAAGGCTGGTTTTATACCGCGGGCGAAAACGCGCGCGATACCGCCATTCTCGTGCACGGCTACAACAGCAGTCCCATGGGCGATATGTCGGCAATAATGCAGTTTTATTTAAGACGCGGCATCAACGTTCTTCTGACAAACAACCGCGGCGGCAAAACGAGCGTCGGCAACAACATCACTTTCGGACTTTACGAAAGGCTCGACACCGCCCTGTGGGTTGACAAACTCAACGAGCGTTTCCCCGACGGCAGCATTATTTTGCACGGTATTTCTTTGGGCGGCGCAACCGTTTGTCTTATGTCCGAAATGACACTGAAAAACGTGAAATGCGTCGTGTCTGATTGCGCCTACACCTCGATCCGCGCGGAATTTGCACACAGTTCGAAACTCACCATGGGTTTCACGCCGAAAGCCACGCTGGAACGCGTTTATAAACTTTTTGCAAAAGAATTCGGCAATACCGTCGACGACTTCACGCCTCTCAAAGCGGTGCAACACGCAAAATATCCGATACTGTTTATTCACGGCAAGGAAGACCGTTTTATCCCTGTGCGAATGGCGCACGAACTTTACAACGCCTGTTCCTCGGACAAACGCCTGTTCCTTGTGGACGGCGCGGGACACGGCGCGTCGTATGCAAACGCCCCGAAAGAGTACGAATCCGCCGTGATGGACTTTGTAAACGCCCACAAATAAAACTCAACCGAATAACAAAAAAGCCACGGGATTCCGTGGCTTTCTTTTTGTAGTTTTTATAATCGTTATTCGAGTTCGGTTGCGCCGGTGTAAAGCTGATAATACGTGCCGTGCATTGCGATAAGTTCGTCGTGGGTTCCTCGCTCGATAATTCTGCCGTGATCGAGGACGATGACGCTGTCGGCGTTTCTGATTGTCGAAAGCCTGTGCGCGATAACGAAAACCGTCCTGCCTTTCATAAGGTTATCCATACCGGCTTGCACGATCGCTTCGGTGCGGGTATCGATTGACGACGTCGCCTCGTCCAGAATCATGACGGGCGGATCTGCGACGGCGGCGCGCGCGATACTTAAAAGCTGGCGTTGCCCCTGAGACAGATTTGCGCCGTTTCCCGTGATTACGGTATTGTACCCTTCGGGAAGTCGTGTGATGAAGTCGTCGGCGTTTGCAAGTTTTGCTGCGGCGATACATTCTTCGTCGGTGGCGTCGAGGCGGCCGTAACGGATATTATCCATGACGCTTCCCGTGAACAGGTTGGTGTCCTGCAAAACCATACCCAAAGACCTTCTTAGATCCTTTTTGTTGATTTTATTGATATTTATCCCGTCGTAGCGGACTTTGCCATCCTGAATGTCGTAAAACCTGTTGATAAGGTTGGTGATTGTCGTTTTGCCCGCGCCCGTTGCGCCGACGAAAGCGAATTTCTGACCGGGTTTTGCGCGAAGGGATACGCCGTGCAGCACGGGTTTGTCGGGGACGTAACCGAAATCGACGTCGTCAAGTTCGATATCCCCTTTGAGTTCCACGTAAGTGGTGGTATCGGTTTCCTTGTGGTAATGTTTCCACGCCCAGAGCCCAGTGCGTTTTTCGCTTTCGACGATATTGCCGTTTTCGTCCTTCGTGGCGTTGACAAGCATGACGTAGCCGTTGTCGGTTTCTTGCTGTTCGTCAATCATATCGAACACGCGCGACGCGCCCGCAAGCCCCATGGTAACCATCGAGATTTGTCCCGCGATGTTGCCGATATTGTTGGAAAGCTGGCGCGAAAGCGACAGGAAGGAAACGAGAACGCCGACCGTCAGCGGATTGAACCCGGTAATACCGACGTTTTTGAACCCGGTATTGATTTCCGAAATGACCAGAAGTCCACCGATAAACGCCAGCAATACGTACAGGAGATTGCCCATGTTGCCGAGAATCGGCATAAGGATATTGCCGTAAGTATGCGCCTTCCTGCTGTCGTCGTTGAGTTTATCGTTGAGTTTATCAAAGCCTTGTTTTGCGGCGTCTTCGTGGTTGAACACTTTCACGACTTTCTGACCGTTTATCATTTCTTCGATATAGCCTTCTTCGTCGGCGACGGCGACCTGTTGCGCGACCATATATTTGCCGCTTGCTCCGCCGATTTTCACGACGACGAAAAGCATAAGCAGTATCACCGCAACGACGATAAGCGTCAGATATACGCTGTACGTCAGCATTACGATGAACACCGCGACCAGCGTGAACGCCGACTGGAACAATACGGGCAGACTGTTGCCGATAAGCTGGCGCACGGCGTCGGTATCGTTGGTATAGGTACTCATTATCGTACCGTGCTTGTGCGTATCGAAATATTTAATGGGCAGGGATTCCATATTGTTGAACATATCTTTTCTGAAATGATACAACGTTCCCTGCGTAATGATTGCGTTAAGCTGGTTGTTTACGACAGAGCCGATAACGCCCAATACGAAAAACAAAACCATCGTCGCGCCCATTCTGACAAGCAGGACGGAAGCCTCGCTCCACGGCATATTCTGCGAAAGCGCTGGCGTGATGACGTCGTCGATGAGTTTCTGCATATAGACGTTGCCGACAAGCATGCCTGCCGACACCATCAGAAGGGTGATGCACATTATGATAATCTGCCAGCCGTAATATTTGAAAAGGTATTTCAAAAGACGGGCAAACGTACCCTTTTTGGCGGATTGCATATTGCGTTGATTTTTTATTGCGGAAGCCTTTTTCATTGTGCGTCGCCTCCTTCTTCGTTGTCGGAGTGGCGGGTTTGCGACTCGTAAACGCTCCTGTATTCTTCACTCGTTTGCATAAGCTCCTCGTGCGTGCCGATTGCGGCGATACGTCCGCCTTCCATCACGATGATTTTGTCTGCGTCCTCAACGGAAGCCACGCGCTGAGCGATGATGATTTTGGTCGTGTCGGGGATTTCTTCCCTGAACGCTTTCCTGATAAGCGCGTCGGTCTTTGTATCGACTGCCGACGTACTGTCGTCAAGAATAAGGATTTTCGGTTTTTTGATGAGTGCGCGCGCGATACAAAGTCTTTGTTTCTGTCCGCCCGAAACGTTCGTGCCGCCCTGCTCGATATGCGTGTCGTAGCCGTCGGGGAACGACTCGATAAATTCGTCGGCGCAGGCAAGACGACATACGCGTTTGATTTCTGCGTCCGACGCTGCGTCATTGCCCCAGCGGATGTTTTCTTTTATCGTGCCGGAAAACAACACGTTCTTTTGCAGCACCATGGATACCGAATCGCGAAGCGCGACCAGGTCGTAATCCCTGACGTCTTTGTCGCCGACAAGAAGCCTGCCTTCGCTCACGTCGTACAAGCGCGGGATAAGTTGCACAAGGCTGCTTTTGCTGGAACCCGTGCCGCCGAGAATACCCACCGTTTCGCCTGATTTGATTGAAAGATTTATGTTTTCAAGCGCGTATTTTTCAGCCTTTTCGCTGTATTTGAACGAAACGTTTTCAAAGGTTATATCGCCGTTTTCAACAGTTGTAATGCCGTTTTCGGGGCTTTTAAGCGACGATTCCGTTACAAGAACCTCTTTGATACGGTTTGCGCTTTCAACCGACATCGTCAGCATGACAATCACCATCGAAAGCATCATCATCGACATCAACGCCATTATCGCATAGTTGATAAGCGCAGACAAATTGCCGACCGTGAGTTCCTCTCCGTGCGACGTGATTATCGTCTTGGCACCCAAAAACATAATGACCGCGATGACCGTAAAAATGCACAGCATCATTATTGGCCAGGCAAGCGCCATGATACGCTCCGCCTTTGTGAAGTCGTTTCTGACCTCGGACGATACCTTTTCAAACTTTCCTTTTTCATAGTCTTCCCTGACGAAAGATTTAACGACGCGGATCGCCTGCACGTTTTCCTGCACCGACTCGTTCATATCGTCGTATTTCCTGAAAATCTTTCTAAAAAACGGCATTACGAACTTCATCATAAGCGCAAGAGCAAGCATAAGCACGGGCATCGCCGCAAGGAAAATAAGCGCGATTCTCCAATTTATACGGAAGCTGAAAACGAATGCGAAAATCAGCATCAGCGGCGTTCTTATCGCAATGCGGATTATCATCTGATATGCGTTCTGGACGTTCGTAACGTCGGTCGTAAGTCTTGTAACAAGGCTCGACGTCGAAAACCTGTCGATTTCCGCAAACGAGAAGTCCTGAATCTTATAATACATATCGTGGCGCAGATTCCTTGCGTATCCGCACGACGCCGTCGCCGCAAACTTACCCGCGATAAAACCGCAAAGAAGCGAAGCAAGCGCCATCGCAAGCAGTATCAGTCCGTATTTGATAATGGGGTCCATGGATATCGACTTGCTGATTTCGTCGATAAGCACCGCCATTACAGTGGGAATAAGCGTTTCCAGCACGACCTCTCCGATGATGAAAATCGGCGTGAGAATCGAGGGAAGTTTATAATCCCTTATACTCTTTTTCAATACTTTTATTGTGTCCATCTATGCTCCTAAAAATTTTAATCGTTGTTGAGATTTCCTTTCAGTTTTTCAAGGATTGCGATAAGTGTTTCGATTTCTTCGTCCGAAAAATCTTTCCAGAATTCTTTCCCGACATCGATAGCGTCCCTGCGCGACGATTTCAAAAGCGCGCTGCCCTCGTCGGTAATATATACGCTTTTCATACGCTTGTCGTCGCTGTCGAACACGCAGGAAACGAGTCCCCTGCTTTCAAGCCCGGAAAGAAGCCCGACGACTGTCGGGTGCGAAACTTCCAGATACGTTTCGACATCTTTTTGCGTCGATTTCCCGCCCGACTTGTCCAAAAACACCAACAATCTGTGTTGCGAACAGGTCACGCCGTACTTCTTGAACGTCCTGATTATTTTTTTGTCGGTTTTCTCGCTGATTTGCTTGATAAGAAAGCCGGCGTATTGTCTTTTATCCATGAAAACTCCGTCGTAAAATGTAGTATGCTACATATATACAACAAAGAAAAAAAATTGTCAATAAATTTTAACTAAAAATCCGTAGGAAGTTACACTTTTTTTATAAATATCGGTTGCAACTTTTTATAGTGATTATTTGTTTAATAATTGTAATAGTATCCGTTTAATACCTATTTTCCTTTTTTCGGCAAGCCTTTTCTCTTTACTTTTTCAAAAGGATTTTTGTTTTTCCCGTCGAAAAAACAAATCAGAACGTACAGCGCCGACAACACGACGACCGCGCCGATAAGTACGCCGTACATTGCGCCGACGCTTACTTTGTCGCCAAAGAAATATAAGTTGCAATCAACGCCGTCCTTAACCCCGTCTATTACTTCTTTCGGGAAGCCTTGCTTTGCCATCTCGCCGTAAACGCCGTTTAACGAATGATTTCTTAAAAGTGAAGTGCCGTATGTGCCGGGAAGCAGCATAATAAAGTTTTGCAGACCTTTCCCGAAACTCGATATCGGCATATACGCGCCGCAAATAAAACCGTAGCCCGCAGATACTATCGTACCGATGCCCGCAGCCTGCCCCTGCGTCCTTAAAAGCGCATTCACGACGCTTGACAACGCCGTGCCGAAAGCCGTCAGCAGGAACACGTCGACGATAATTAAAACGAAGTCCGAAAAACTCATATACCAGCCGCTCGCCGCAACGTAAATAAGCCCGGCGGCAGTCGCCGCATACGTTACGATAAGCGTCGTGAAAAAGGTTCCCGAAAAGTACGACGCAGCGATTATTGAACGCTTTGCAGGCGACACAAGCAAGTCTTTTCTCGCCCCGGTGATGCGGTCGTTTACCATAAGCGTATTGCTGCAAAACGCAACGGTCACGCAACACACCGCAAGAAGCGACGATACGAGTTCCCCCGCAACCATTCCGCTTATCAGTTTTTCGGGGACGGAAACGCCGTCCGGCAACGCCGCAACAAACGAGTTCCTGTAAACTTTTGCCAAAAACGTGACGTACAAGACAAGAAGTATCACGGGCGTGATAAGCGACGTGAAAAACATTCCCTTGTCCTTAAAAAACACCTTTATATTTCGTTTCGTCAACGCAAGAAAAGTTTTCATAACGCGCCTCCTTCGGGCTTTTTGCCCGTGACGGACAAAAACACGTCGTCCATTTTGCCCTTTGTTATTTCAAAATCGGTGAACAGAGCGGGGTTTTTAATAATTAAATCCCGTGCTTCTGCCGTGTCTTTCACGGACACTCTGAACGCGTCCCTGATTTTTTCGTACGGAAGACCCAAAGCCTTGACTTTTTCTTCTTCGGCGTTATAAATCGTAACGAAGTCGCCGGTGTACTCGTTTTTGAGCGAAAGGGGCGTTCCTTCCGCCGCGATTTTCCCTTTGTCGAGTATCACGACGTAGTCGGCGTCCGCCGCCTCTTCCATATAATGCGTCGTGAGAAACACCGTCATATTCCGACTTTTACGAAGGTTTGTTACGACGTTCCAAAGGAGTTTGCGCGCTTCGGGGTCGAGCCCCGTCGTCGGTTCGTCCAGAATTAAGATTTTCGGATTGTGAATAAGTGCGCGCGCCACGTCGACTCTTCTTTTCTGTCCGCCCGAAAGTTTTTCAAACGTTCTCGGCAACAGATCTTTGAAGTCCAGCATTTCGGAAAGCGCGGCGATTCTTTCTTTTGCCGCTTTTCCCGTGATACCGTATAAACTCGCGCGGGACGTAAGGTTGTCTTTGACCGAAAGTTTCGCGTCAAGCGCGGACGTCTGATATACGACGCCGATTTCTTTCGTGATGTTTTTCATATCGTGATCGACGTTCATACCGTCGATTATCACCTCGCCGCCGTCTTTTGAAAGGGTGCCGCACATTATGGATATCGTCGTTGATTTTCCCGCGCCGTTCACGCCGAGAAACGCAAACAACTCCCCCTCCTTCACGACAAGCGACAAGTCGTCGACGGCGTGCACGTCCTGAAACGATTTGTCAAGGTTTTTGATTTCGATAATATTTTTCATTCTTTTTTATACAACCTGCCCTACGTTTTTACGGTAAGTCTTGTAAAAGGGGAAACCCTTTGCGGACTTCCCCAAATTATCTTTTAACGGCGGAATTTACTTTTGATCGCGGTCGAAAGCCTCGATTGCGGCAAGCGCGATGTCAAGTCCCAATGCAAACGTTTCGGGTATCATCTGGTCGGGCGTGTCGCGACGATTGTGATAATACGGCGCGTATTTCGGGTTTTGTCCGGCAACCGCCGCCGCCTTGAATCCGCCCCTTGAAAACGCCGCCGCGTCGGACGCGCCGAAAGGCACTACGCCGTGAGGCAACGGGTGATTTACGTCGGGATCGTTGCACGCTTCGTCCAGAAGCGCAACGACTTCGGGGCTGTTTTTCACCATGCCCGTCATGTCGCGGTGATAAATCGTCATATAGTCATAGTCGCGCATCGTGTCGAAAGCGATAATGTACGTTTCGACGTCCTTGTTTTCGCCTTTATGGCGTTTCGTGAATGCGGTTGCGCCGCGAAGCCCGGCTTCTTCACTGCCCGTAAGCAATGCACAGACTTCGGTGTTTTCATATCTGATTCCGCTTTCTTTCAGACATTTGAGCGCGGACACTGCGACGAATACGCCCGTAAGGTTGTCGTTTGCGCCGGGGGACAGCACCTTAAAGTTGCAAACGAAGAAAAGTCCGATGTACGCAACGACGGTGCATGCGGCGAAAATCACGCTCCAAAGCGGGGTAACGCCTTTTGCGATATTGATTGAAAAAATGACGATCGACGCGAGCGCGCACAACAAATCGACTGCAAGTACGCCGACCATGACTTCCTGTCTTATCTTCATAAGCGTCCATTCGTACGCGCTGTCGGTGTGGCCGTTGATGATGATACGGCGTTTTACGTCGCCCGTCGGTTTATACTTCGCATATACGTTGCACGACGTCGTTTCCGGCAAAAATTTGTCGATGAACGGCACGTAGAACAAGAATTCCAGCACGACGATGACAATGGACAAAACCGCAAGTACCAGCGAAATTATCCTTACCGCAAGCGTCAGCGCGGGATTGCCGACAAGCGTCAGCAGCTGCAAAAGCGCGCCGATAATCAAAAATACGCCGATGATTTTCGTGAATCCGACAAGCGCGTGTCGCGACACTTTGAAATCTTCGATTGCGCTTTCGTCCGCCCAGCCGTTGGTGTCGATCTGGTTTTTGATCCATTCCTGGGCTTCCCGTTCTTTAGGCATTCCCGATTCGCGCGGGCCGATGTTGGTGCAGATGTCCGTGATTGCGTTCATACTGTAATCGACGGCGTTTTTCCTTACCTCTTTCGATACTTTCATGACAATTCTCCTTTTTTCGGACAGTTTTGTCCGTTACCAATTTTTATTCGTTAATAAGCGACAGCACGTCGCTTGCAACCTGATTTAATCCCGTGTTTTCTTTCAGGACGTTCAGCCCTTTGAGTGCGCGAATGGCCGCGTCGATATCGTCGGGGAAAATACTGTCCGAAAACACTTTTATGTCCTTGATTACGCCGCCCGACAACGTGAAACTCACGTCGGCGTATCCCCAGGAAAACCTTTTGTACTTATGACTTTGAAGTTTCACGTCCTTTCCGTACAGCCATAAATCGTCGGAATATTTTTTGTAAAATTCGTCGGTTTTCTTTTCGTCCACGGCGGAATTTTCCAAAATCCGCCCGTATTTCTCGGTTAAAACGTCTTTTATCGCCTGCTTTACGGCTTCGACGTCGATACTTTCGTCAAGGTCGTGAAGATTTACAACGCGCGACTTCACGCTCGCAACGCCCTTGCCTTCCAGCTTGTCGGGTTTCACGTTCAGAAAGTCGCTCATTTTCGACGTGTCGGCGGATATTAAAACCGTGCCGTGATGCAACGCCGCCGTCTGTGTTTTGAGATATGCGTTGCCCGAAAACTTTCGCCCGTCGATGACGATGTCGTTTCGTCCGTTGACTTCCGCAAAAAGCCCGAGTTTTTTCACCGCGCGGATAATAATATCGTTGTTCTCGTTCACGTCGTAATCCGAAAGACTTGTTATGAACGAGAAATTGAGATTACCTTTGTCGTGGAAAACCGCGCCGCCGCCCGTCGGACGCCGTGCAAGGAAACCGCCTGCGTCGTGGAGTTTTTTAATATTCACGTCAAGGTATGCGTTCTGGTGTCTTCCGATGACGACCGTGTTATCGTTGCGCCAAAGATATACGATAAGTTCGCCGTCTTTCGCCGCATCCATAAGCGCGCTCTCGAGAGCAAGATTGTAATGCGGATTAAACCCGCTTGTTTCAATATATCTTACTTTATCGTATGTTTTTGCCATATAAACAAGTTATCTTGCGGTATTATTTAATTTCAAACAAACCTTCGCGCACAACTTCGCAAACGGTCGGATGCGGGAAAACAAGTTTTTTCGCGCGGTCGATATCCACCTTCATATCAATAAGATTCGACACCGCCACGATATACTCGGACGCATAATTTCCGACGACGCTCGCGCCGATAAGCACGTTGTTATCTTTGTCGTAAACAAGTTTCAGAATACCGGTATAGTCGGTGTTTTCCGCGATATATCTGCCCGAATACATTAAGGACAACTGCACCTCGTCGGCGTTTATTCCCTTTTCGAGTGCAGCGTTAAGCGTGTATCCCGCCGAAGCGACTTCGGGAGTCGTGTATATAACCGACGGTATGGAGTCGTAATTCATTTCGTCGGGAACGTTAAGCATATTGTTTACGGCGACTTCGCCTTCTCTGTACGCCGTGTGTGCAAGCATCGACTTTCCGTTGACGTCGCCCGCGGCATAGACGTTTTCGACGTTGGTTTTAAGACGGCTGTCGGTAACGATTGCGCCGCGCTCGGTTTCAACGCCGATATTTTCAAGTCCGAATCCCGTTACGTTTGCGCGACGACCGACCGACAACAAAATTTTGTCGGCAAGTATTTCTTCTTCGCCGTTTTCGCTTTCGACGACCGCGCCGTTTTCGGTAATCTCTTTGACCTTTGAAGAAAGACGGAATTTTACGCCCCTCTTTTCAAGCGCTTTTTGCAAAACCGCGCTTACTTTTTCGTCGGTTGCGCCCGCGATCTTCCCGAGCATTTCGACAACGACGACGTCGCTCCCGACCGACGAATAATAATCCGCCATTTCAAGTCCGATTACGCCGCCGCCCATAATAAGCAGTGTTTTCGGGATTTCGACAAGGTTCAGCGCCTCGCGGTTGGTTATCGCAAGCCCGCTTTCAATCGCTTTGTCGACGCCCGGGATTTTCGGGATAAACGCGCTGCTTCCCGTTGCGATAAGCAAAAATTTTGAGTTGTATTCGACGTTTTCGGATTGTACGACGACGCCGTTCTCGTCGCGGCAAAGTATCTTCGCCTCCGCCTTTACAACGGTAACTCCCGCGCCCTTCAATTTCGCGCGCACACCCGTTACAAGACGTTTCACGACTTTGTTTTTTCGGTCTATGACGGCTTCTTGCGATACTTCGCCGTCGCCCGAAAACTTCACGCCGTAATTTTCGCCGTGCTTAAAATAATTCAGTACTTTTGCGCTGTTCAATAAAGTTTTGCTGGGAACGCAGCCTTCGTTCAGGCAAACTCCGCCGAGTTCGTTTTTTTCAAACAATACGACGGACAATCCTTTTGACGCGGCGTATGCCGCGGCGTTGTATCCGGCAGGACCGCCGCCGAGTACCGTCAAATCAAAATTTTCCATAAACCCTCATATTTTTCGTAATATATCCATTGTACGGGATAAGCGACGAAAAGTCAATTTATTGACTTTACGAAAAAAATTCATTTGCTGTCATATTGACTGTCACTTTGACTTTTGTTGAAAATTTTGCGCTTGACAACCGCCTTTTTTGGATATATCCTTATATTTATGAAAACAGCAGCGATAATACTGAACACTCCCGACGAAATCGGGGAAATTACAGAGTCCGACGTTATTTGCGCCGACAACGGGTTAAGCCGTATTCACGTTACCCCCGTTGCGGTCGTGGGCGACCTGGACAGCCTTGAAAACCGCAAGGACGGTTTGAACTACGTCGTCTTTCCGAAGGAAAAGGACGAGACCGACGGGCAACTTGCCCTTCTTTACGCAAAACAAGCGGGCTACGACGCCGTTACCATTTACGGCGCAACAGGCGGCGACATAGGTCAGATTCTCGGCAACATCGGCCTACTGAAATATGCAAAGGACATAAAAATCGACGCCCGTATTTCGGGCGTCGGATTCGATATTAAACTTGTCGAAGGAAAGGTTTCCGACGCGGCATTTATTAACCAGAAAATTTCGCTGTTTCCGTTTTTCGGGGACGCACTGGTCACAAACAGCCGCGGGCTTTATTATCCGCTTGAAAACCTTCTTCTTTCCGCAGGCACAAACCGCGGGCTTTCCAACATTGCGACGGCAAACGAAATCTCGTTCACTGTCGAAAGCGGAATCTTACTTATGATTAAATATTATTAAGCGGCTTTGCCGTCCGCATTATCGGCGGACGTGTCGCCACTTTCGGTTTCGTCGGCGGATTCTTCCGTCGATTTTTCGTTTACAAGGCGTACGAAACTCTTACTGCTGAACAGCAACAGCGCAACGACGATAACGATTGCGACGTCTGCAAACGTAAACGTGTTGTACAAGAAGCCCCACGCTGCCGCAGAATAGCCCGAGGGAGCGTAAGACGCGAATGCGAAAATGCCCGAGAACACGTGCGAGAAATATCTCAGCGTACCCGCAAGAATTGCGCCGACCGTAAATGCGGCAGCGGGCTTTTTGATGATGTTGAGTTCCTTGAAAATTCCCGCCAGTCCCGTCATTGCAAAAGCGATCGGGTAATCCAGGAAGAACTGCGCGGGGTGGATAATCCACGGATCCTGTATTGCCTGCAACACGCCGTAAATCGCACCAACGATAATACCTTTTCTTATGCCGAACATATACGAAAACAGCATAAGCGGAAGCATCGACGCAAGGGTTACCGAGCCGCCCTGTGGCAATGCAAAAAACTTTACGTAAGAAAGCGCGAAAGAAAGCGCGACGGAAATTGCGGCATAAGCCATCTCACGCGTGGTGAACGGACCGTTGCGTTTCGAGAAAACGGTTGCGGCGACGACAAGGATAAGAACAAGCACGATTGCGCTGATATAAAGCCCTGCCTGCGACACGCCTTCGTAATCTCCGCCGACCTTTTTGAAGTGCACCGCCAAAAACGCAATACTCACAATCACGGGGATTAAAATCAAAAACAACGCGATAAACTTAAACTTACGCATAAACTCGGGTTTTACCGTGTTTATTACGTAGCCCGCCGCAACAAGTGCGAACGCCACGATAACAATGCTCATTATCGGCCAGAAAACTTCTTTTACAAAGCTTCCGCCCTGAACGTCGTCGCTGATTTTCAGGGTAAGCATCGTAACTACGAAAGTCGTCGCTACGCCGAAAACGAAATACTTCACGCTTTTCATAAACGGCGCGAGTTTTTCGGGCTTCGCTTTCTTCAAAAAGATTGCGGCGATTACAACAAGCGCGACAAGCACGATTGCAAAGTAAAAAGCCGTAACACTGAGTTTCGACACGGTGTCGAGAGTGCTGAACGGCTCTTTCAGAATTGATGTGAATTTCATATTCGCTCCTTTGCCGGGAGGAACTTTTCTCGTTAGAATAAAAAATCCCAAAGCGATTACTTTGAGAACGAGTGGACTGGCTTCCTTTCGTGAGTTCTAACTCAATCAAGTTCAGAGGGTGTAATCTCAGGCGCGACGCGCCACCCCTAGCAATTAAATGTGATACCTAAATCTTACAATCAAATGAAAATACTGTCAAGGGTTTTGAAAACGATTTGCAAATATTCAAACATTATTGTATAATCGTTCAGAGGTGGATTATGAAAGTTGCAGTTATTACGGGCGCATCCCAAGGAATCGGGAATGCCATTGCAAAAAAATTCTCGGAAAACGGATACCGCGTATTTAATTTGTCCAGAACGCCGGCAGAAGGCATCGAAAGCATAAAAACCGACGTGTCCGACCGTGAAAACGTGTTTGACTCGATCGGCGAAGTCGTAAAACGCGCGGGGCGTATCGACGTCCTTGTCAACAACGCGGGATTCGGCATTTCGGGCGCGGTCGAAGATACCGACGAAAGCGCGGTGCGAAAGATTTTTGACGTCAATTACTTCGGCACGCTGTTCGCGACGCAGGCGGTTATCCCCGTTATGCGCGAAAACGGCGGCGGCACGATAATCAATATGTCCAGCGCGGGCGCGCCTTTGTCGCTGCCTTTTCAGTCGTTTTATTCCTGCACGAAATCGGCGGTGTCGTCGCTTTCCGAGGCACTTCGTATCGAACTTAAACCCTTCAACATAAAAGTTTCGACAATCCTTCCCGGCGACGTCAAGACGGAATTCACCGCTCGCCGCGAAAAGAACAAAAGCAACAGCGTTTATTACGGCGAAAGAATCGACAAATCGGTTGAAAAGATGGAGCGCGACGAACAAAACGGAATGTCGCCGTCGGTCATCGCGAAAATCGCCCTGAAAATCGCAAAATCGAAAAATCCGCCCGTATACGTCGTGGGCGGCGCGTCGTACAAACTGCTTGTGGGACTTTCAAAAATCTTGCCGAAACGTCTTGTCGTATGGGCAATCGGAAAACTTTACGGTTATGCATAAACAAAAACTGCAACGGGCGTTGCAGTTTTTTATTTGCTTTTTTTCAAAATTTACTTTTCGCTTAGTCCTTCTTTTTCTTTTTGGCGTAGCTTCTCACCGCGTACGCGATGTTGGTCATATGGTCGGCGACACGCTCCGCATTGGACGAAAGACTCAGATAAATCGCGCCGACTTCGGGCGTACATTCGCCCTTGTTCATACGCTCGATATGGTGTTCGCCCATTTCTTCTTTTTGTTTGTCGACGCTTTCCTCGTACTCGTTCACCTTGTCGATATAATCAAGAGTGACTTCCTTATACGTCTTCATTACCTCGTCGTAAAGGTTTGTAATCGTCGCTTTAAGCGTCTGGATTTCGGAAATTGCCTTCGGCGAGAACTTGAGTTTATCCGCCTCCATCTTTTCGGCGTATTCCGAGATATTTTCGGCGTAGTCGCCGATACGCTCGATATCGCTTACGGTGTGATACGACGTACTGATTAAGAGTTTGTCGTCTTCCGAAAGATCGACCTGCGAAAGCTTCACAAGATATTTCGTGATTTCACGGTTAAGGAAGTTCAGACATTTTTCGTTTTTGGCGATTTCGTCGATGACGTCGGACACTTTGCCGACCATAACCGCGTCCATACATTTGTCGAAGTTTGATTTTGCGATTTCCGCCATATTTTCGATTTCGTTTTTAAGCTGCGCGACAGCAACCGGGGGCGTTCTCAACAAACGCTCTTCCAGAAAATACAGGTGCGGCTCGTCGTTTTTGTCGTCCGTTTTCCTCTCGGGAACGATTTTTGAAACGAACTTCACAAGCAGGTTCATAAACGGCAACAGTACTATGGTGGTGGTTACGTTGAAGAAAGTGTGCAAAAGCGCAATTCTCATCGCGGGACTTTTAATCGGCATAAACATCTTCGTAAACACGCCGGAAATGCTCACAAGCCCGAATATCGTCACGCCGATCACGTTAAACATAAGGTGGATTACGGCGGTGCGACGCGCGTTCGTACTTGTGCCGACCGACGCGATAAGCGACGTAATACACGTTCCGATATTGCTTCCCAAAATTATGTACAGCCCTTGATCAAACGACAAAAGCCCCGCAACCGACATCGTAACGACGATACCGCTGACCGCCGACGACGACTGGATAAGCGCGGTGAACAAAATACCGAACAACAACAGCAACGCAGGGTTTGAAACCTTTGTAAGGAACGCGCTGATTTTGTCCGACTTCGAGAAAATATCCATGGAGCTTGTCATGACCGAAAGCCCGACGAATATCATACCAAGCCCGGTGATAATGCCGCCGATTTTTTTAACCTTATCCTTTTTGGTCAGCATTATCATCAATGCGCCGACGCCCGCAAGAGCCGCAAAAATTACCGTAAGGTTGACGTTTGCAAACCCGCCCGCGCCAAGCGCAACGATAAGCGCGGTCGACGTCGTTCCGATATTCGCACCGAAAACAATCGACGCGGCTTGCGTCAGAGTCATCAGTCCGCTGTTGACGAAACCTATCGCCATAACCGTGACCGCCGCGGAACTTTGTACGACCGCCGTCGTCACCGTTCCTATGCCCACTCCGATAAGTTTCTTATTCGATATTTTGGCAAACATTCGCTTGATTTCGTTGCCGGCAACCATTTCAAGACTGTCGCCCATCAACTTCATTCCGTAAAGAAAGACGCCGATACCGCCAAGCAGGGACAAAAACGCATAAAATATGTCAAGCCAATTCATTTCAATTTCGGTTGGACAAAATTTGCCCGATTCTCTCCATTATAATAAGTTACTTTCTATATTATATATAATATGTTGATTTATGTAAAACAGATTAGGTCGTTTTCAACCATAAAATTTTGCGATTCAAAAAAATTTTTTGCGGTTTTCATTCACGTTATGCGACAGTTTTATCATTCATGACAAAATGTTTCCATCATACGGCTTTCATTAAAAATTTTATTATAAACGCCGCAATAAATTATTTTTTCGACTTTTTGTTTTGTTGCTCATTTCGTTTGACATATTTCGCCTTATTCAATATAATAATTGAGCATTGACAAAAACGCTGCTGTGGCTCAGGAGGTAGAGCACATCCTTGGTAAGGATGAGGTCACCAGTTCAAGTCTGGTCAGCAGCTCCACTAAAAAACACGACGAAAACGTCGTGTTTTTTTAATGTGTTTTTAACGCATTTGCGCGATTTATTTCTTAATCGCGCGTGGAGCCTGTCGTCTGCGCTCGATGCCTTTTCTTGCAAGCAATCCCTCATCTTCGCTTGCCGTCTAAATTATCCCGCCAAACTTCACGCCGCTACGGCGTGCCGTTTTTGTGTGCGTCCCACACACCGTTGCAAAAACTTTGCAGGCGGGTTCGTCGGCGGCGTTCGAGGCTTCCTCTTGCCAGCAATTTCAGTCTCTTCTCTTGCCGTCAGCAGCTCTATGGTCTATTTTGTCATAGGAGACTGTCGGCGACGGTATTGTTTGTTTGGTTTTTCAACTTTATAATATCGTGGATTATCTTTTAATACATCGTCCTTATGGCTTTATCGTTCAGTTTTTGATGATAAACACCGGGAACGGCGGGTCGTTCGTCCAATTATAAAAATCGAGTTTCAAGACCTGATATTTCGACGAATCGAGCGTTTTCAGATACGGCAGCAGTGCGTCTCTTTCCTCGTAGCCCGAGTCGCCGCCGTAATAAACGCTCACGCACATTAAGCCGCCCTTCTTCAAAAGCCCGAGTCCGCCCTCGATTGCTTTTATCGTGGACTCTGCGTGCGTGAAAACGCTGTGATCGCCCGACGGCAAATATCCGAGGTTGAAAACAATGCACGATACGCTGTCTCTATCCGCGTACTTTGTCATATTTTCGTGCGATTCAAGATGGACGTCCGCCGATTGTCCGCGGCTTTTCAGAAGGTTTTCGGTGCTGTCCACGGCGTCTTTCTGCACGTCGAAAGAAATAACTTTCCCGCTGTCCCCGACAAGCGAGCATAAAAACGACGTATCGTATCCGCGCCCTGCTGTTGCGTCGATGACGACGTCGCCCGCGCCGACGAATTTCCTTATTGTTTCGTGTACAATGGTCAAAGCATTCATATTTTTATTATATCACATCGTGGCGTTTTGACAATAAATAAGGCCGTCCGAAGACGACCTTTTTAACGTTTTTGAAATTATCTTTCTTCCCTGAAATAGGAAAGCCCCAGCGATGCAGGCGGCTGCGTCTCGCGTTTATTAAAGAACGAAATAATAATAAGGACGAGAGCGGTTGCAACGTAAGGAATGATTTTTACAAGTTCTTTTTCGGCAAGGCTTACGCCCGTAATATAGTTGGGCATAATGTACAAAAGACCGAAAATGAACGAGCCTATAATACAAAGCCCCGGGCGCCACAATGAGAAGATAACAAGCGCGACCGCAAGCCAGCCAAGCCCTTCGATAACGTATTCAAGCGATCCGCGCGTGCAGTCAAGAAGGTAAAACGCGCCACCGATACCGGAAATTGCCGAGCCGATTATGCAGGCAAGGTATTTATATCTGATGACGTTGATACCCGCCGCGTCCGCCGCCGCGGGGTTTTCGCCGACCGCTTTTAAGTTAAGTCCCGTTTTTGTGCGGTTCATAAAAATTGCGACAAGCACCGTAATAATTATACCGACGTACACCAAAACGCCGTGCGACAAGAACATTTGTGAAAACCAGTTGTTTTCGACATTTCCAAAGAACGACGCGGTGAACACTTTGCTTACTTCATAAAACGTCGTGCCCTCGTTGCTCATCATTGAGCCCCAGAACCCAAGTACGCCCGCACCAAACGTTGTAATGGTAAGTCCCGTGACGTTCTGGTTGCATCGAAGGGTAATCGTAAACAATCCGTAAACGACGCCCATCATCGCGCCGAACAGCATTGCCATAATTATTGCGACAAAGACGATTCCGCCGGCTGCAAGCCCTGCGTTTTTTGCAAGGTTTGCGCCAAGACAGCCGCCGATTGCGCCAAAGCACATAACGCCGGGGATTCCCAGATTAAGGTGTCCGGATTTTTCGATGATAATTTCGCCGGTCGAGCCGAAAAGGAAAACAATACCGAATTTTATTGCCTGAGTTATTAACGTAACAAACATATTACTTATCCTCCTCTGCGACAACTTCCGCTTGTTTTTTCTTTTTGAAGCATGCGGGAATTTTGAAATATTTTTTGTTGAACATTATCTTATAGTTGATAAAGAACTCGCTTGCGATGATAAAGAAGAAGAACACGCCCGCAAGCATCGAGGGGAACGACGCACCAAGACGCGCATACGTTGAAACTTCTGCCGCGCCCTTTTGTACGAACACAACCAAAAACGACGTCAACACCATCGCAAACGGGTTAAACTTTGCAAGCCAGGAAATAAGAACGCCCGTAAAGCCTCTGCCGTTGACGGTATATTTACTGTTCAAGTCAAGGTTTGTCGCGCTGACGAGAAGGAATCCCGTGATACCTGCGATAATACCGCAAAGAATCAACGTGCGAATGATAACTTTTTTGCTGTTGATTCCGATATAACGCGCCGTATTTTCGCTTTCGCCGACAACGGTAAGTTCATAGCCGTGTTTGCTGAAACGAAGATAAATGTACATCAAAATCGTAATAACCGCCGCGATGATGATTTTAAGAATAAATTCGTTATCTCCGATTGAGCCGACAACGCCCTTCGTAAACGTCAGCGTACCGGTGCCCGTCGACGCAACGCTTTTAATAAAGTATTCCGTAAGACATACCGCAATATAGTTCATCATAAGCGTCAAAAGCGTTTCGTTGGTGTTCCATTTCGCTTTGAAAATTGCAGGAATCATCGACCATAACGCGCCGAATACCATCGCAACGACAAGCGACAGAACAATCGTACCCGCGTCGCTTGATTTGCCGCCCATAAAGTTTATGACAACCGCGCAACCGAGCGCGCCCATAAGAATTTGTCCTTCGCCGCCGATGTTCCAGAATCTCATTTTGAAACACGGAGTGACCGCAAGCGCGACCAACAAAAGCAGCGCCGTTTCATGGAAAAGTCCCCAGACGCGTCTTGGGGTGCTGAATGCCCCGCCGAAGAAGTTTTTGAAGAAGAAACCCATGTCTTTTTTCGTGATTGCCGTAGTGATAATCGCGCAGGCAAGGATTGACAATGCAAAAGCGATAAGGCGGATAAGCCACGCTTTTTTTCTGTCCATATCCACGCGTTTTACAAGGTGCGCGACGGGTTCGTGAACTGTTTTACGCATTGTGTCCCTCCTTTACTTCATCGTCAAATATTTCGACTTTTTCGGGCATACTTGTCATAAGAAGCCCGACTTGCTCTTTCGTGCAGTTTCTTGCGTCGACAATGCCGCTGACTTTTCCGCCGCACAAAACCATGATTCTGTCCGAAAGCGCAAGCAGTACGTCCAGATCTTCGCCGACGAAAATAACGGCAACTCCGTTTTCTTTTTGTTTGTTGAGCAAATTATAAATAACGTAGGACGAGTTGATGTCCAGCCCCCTTACGGGATAAGCCGCCATAAGGACGGTAGGCGCGGACGCGATTTCACGCCCGACCAACACTTTTTGCACGTTTCCGCCCGAAAGTTTTCTGACGGGAGTTTTCACGGAAGGCGTCACAACTTCCAACTCTTCCACGATATTTTCCGCAAGGTCGTGCGGGGTTTTTCTGTCCAAAAACATCGAATGACCTTTGCCGTAGGAACGAAGCATCATGTTGTCCGTCAAGTCCATATTCCCGACAAGCCCCATGCCCAGACGGTCCTCGGGAACGAACGAAAGCCTTACGCCCAATTCCCTGATTTGCGTGGGGGATTTCTGCCTTAAATCGACTTCTTTATTGTTGTCTTTGGGATCGAAGTAAGTGACCGTACCGCCTTCCAGACGTTGAAGTCCCGCGATTGATTCCAGAAGTTCGCGCTGACCGCTGCCCGCGATACCTGCGATACCCAGAATTTCGCCCGAACGCGCCGTGAACGACACGTTGTCAAGCGCAAGTATTCCTTCGCGGTTTTTGCAAGTGAGTCCGGAAATCGTGAGCCTTTCTTCTGCGTTGACGGGGATTGTTCTGTCGATATTAAGTTCGACCTTTGCGCCGACCATCATTTCCGTCAACGAACTTTCGGTTGCGTCTTTCGTATCGACGGTGCCGATATATTCGCCCTTTCTTAAAACGGCGACTCTGTCTGAGATTTCCAGAACTTCGTTGAGTTTGTGCGTAATAATGATAATGGACTTTCCGTCGTCGCGCATTTTCCTTAAAACGTCAAAAAGTTTTTTGGTTTCCTGCGGCGTCAGAACGGCGGTAGGCTCGTCCAGAATAAGGATATCCGCGCCGCGATACAACGTCTTAATAATTTCGACGGTTTGTTTTTCGGAAACGGACATATCGTAAATTTTCTTTTTGACGTTGATATCGAAACCGTACTTATCGACGATTTTTTGTACGATTCCAACGCGATTTCTCGACAAATGGTTGAATTTGATTTTCTTGCCGAGTTTTACAAAAGGAAGCGCCACGCATTTTAAGGCGCATTTTATTTTTTCGGCAGGTTTGTCGCCAATCCTGATTTCTTTGACGGGCGAACGCTCGTCATCGGCGTCAACGACAATGCCGTAGTCGTCAAGTTTATCTTTGTATTCTTTCGATTTTTCACGGATACTGAACGGGGGCATCTTTTCGCCAAGAATAACGTTGTCCGCCGCCGTAAAGATGTCAATCAGCTTAAAATGCTGATGGATCATTCCGATGTGGTATTTATAAGCGTCCTGCGGAGAACGAATCACGACTTCCTTCCCGTCGATGAAAATTTCACCGCTGTCGGGGAAGTATATGCCCGCAATCATATTCATAAGGGTGGTTTTACCGCTTCCGTTTTCGCCAAGAAGCGACAAAATTTCACCGAGCCTGACGTCCATGCTGACGTCATTGTTCGCAACGACCGCGCCGAACCGTTTAGTAACGTTTCTGAGTTCGATAGCGTTGTTTTGTCCCATATAACTCTCCAAAAATAGCGATTATTACGCCGAAAAAAAAGGGTTAAGGCGGGACGATTGTCCCGCCGAAATCCTATTCTGTTGTTGTAAATTAGTACTTCTCGTTAAGAAGCGTGATGCCGTCGATACGAACGTCAAAGTAAGGTGCCGAACGATGTTTGGATTCAAAGAAAACGCCGTTTTCAATGACTTGCGTGTCAGCTTTGTTGTTATCTTTACCGGTGCCGTCGTCTTCAAAGTTTACGTTTGCCATATATGTTTCAAGTTTCGTGCCGTTAACGGTGAAGGTGGCGGTGTCGAAAACGTTAAGGGTGCCGTTCATAAGTTTTGCCTTAATGTCAGCAACTTTTGCCGCAGTGTCAGCGGTTGCTGCCGTACCGAAAGCGGTAAGTTCTACGGAACCGGTTGCGATAGTGCCTGTCCAGTCCTTAGCAACGTTTGCTTTATTAACGTCGCCTTTGGCGTTTACGATTTGTTCAGCAAGGTATTTGTAGTAAGGTGCCCAGTTGATTCTGGAAGAAACGATGAACGTTTCGGGGCAAGCGGAGAAAGTGCTGCCGTTGTAAGATACGTTGGGAACTTTTGCTGTTTCACAAGCGTTAGGTGCGCCCATGGAGTCAGCATGTTGGCTGATAAGTTTGCAACCTTTACCAATGAGCAAGTTTGCTGCTTCCTTTTCGCCGGTTTCATCATACCAGCTGCCGGTAAATTGAACGTCCATCGTGACGGTCGGGCAGACGGATTTTGCGCCAAGGTAGAAGGAGGTGTAGCCGGAGATAACTTCCGCATAGGTGTATGCGCCGACGTAACCCATTTTGGCTTCTTCTGCGGTGAATTTGCCTGCTGCGATCATTTCATTGAGTTTCAAACCTGCGGCAACGCCTGCGAGGAAACGACCTTCGTAAATGGAAGCGAATGCGTTGACAAAGTTAGGAAGATTTTCGGTGTGAGCTCTCGTTCCGGTTGCGTGTGCAAACAAAACTTTGGGAGCTTTTTTTGCAGCTTTCAACATATATGCTTCGTGACCGAAAGAGTCAGCGAAAATGATGTTGCAACCTGCGTCGACAAGGTTCATGGCTTCCTGATAGCAAGTATCGTCCTCAGGGATACCGGTTTTGATGATGACCTGATCGTCGCGAAGACCGAGTTCGCGTTGAACTTCTTCCATCGCCGTGATGAAGTTTTTGTCGTACGTGCTGTTTTTGTCATGCAAGCAAAGCATACCGATTTTAATGTTCGAATAATCGACTTCTCCGCCGTCGTCTTTCTTACATGCGGTAAGACCGACTGCGAGTGCTGCAACCATCGCTACAACAAGGAAAATTGCAAGAATTTTTTTCTTCATTATGAAATCCTCCATATATTTTGCCGTATGGCATTTTTTAACTTAGTTTTTCCTGAAAGTGACGCCGTCGTCCGACATACTTTCGATAATCGCAAGGCTTTCGACGCGGACGCCCTGCTCTCTCAACTCGTCCCCGCCTTTCTGGAAGCCCTTTTCGATGGCAATCGCGCACCCGACAAGAGTCGCACCCGCCTGCCCGATCAATGAGATAAGCCCGCGCAACGCCTCGCCGTGAGCAAGAAAATCGTCGACGATAAGCACGCGGTCGGAAGAATTCAGAAATTCCTTTTCAACCATTATCGTGTTTACGTTGCCGTGAGTATAACTTTTGACTTCCGCAGAATAAACGTCCTTTGAAATGTTGGCGGTTTTACTTTTCTTAGCAAAAAGCACCGGGACGTGCAAGTACATAGCTGCGTAGCATGCAATTGCGATTCCCGATGCTTCTAAGGTCAGAATTTTGGTAACTTGGTCGCACTTATAGAGTGAGTAGATTTCCTTGCCGATTTCCTCCATCAAAGTATCATCTATAAGATGATTGAGAAAACCTCCAACTTTTAACACCTCTCCGGGGAAGACTTTACCGTCCCTGAGGATGCGTTCCTCCAAAAGTTTCACTCTGTACCCCAATATAATGTGGTTGGCGTCGGTCAGAAACACTTTATTTTGTGTTTTTTGGCTTTCCGCCACCTGTAAGATAGTGCCATTATAACCAAAACGACAAAATGTGTCAAACGAAAATCGCCACTTTTGAACATTATTTTCAACTTCTTTCAAATTTAAAAATAATAACCATACAAAGGCGACGAAATATATGAGTTTTTCTGAACTTTTATTCACGTTTCAACCATTTTCCAGCCAACCTTCCATATACTTGCCTCTCCAATCATTCCGTTTGCTCTCCCGCGCGCCACCCGCACTCTCACCCGACCTGTTGCCCGCATGCTCGCCACTCTTGTTTTTCCGCTTTTCTCGTTTTCCCGCTAACTTAATAAATACGCGCGCCTCGCGCGCCTACCGCGCGCTCGCGCGTGGAAGCACATTTATAGCAATGTTTTCGCACGCCCTTGAAAACAACATGGGCGTTTTGCCGTTCAATTATTAAAAAACCCCGAAACGTCGTCGGGGTTTTCGTTATTTTGATTTCTTGCGGTCAGACGCGGCAGAAGCCGTCGGGGGTGACGATTATTTCGCCGGTCTGAACGGCGGCGGTGAGAGAAGCGTCAACCCATTCCACGGCGGATTTCGTGCGTTTCGCGACGTTGAACAGTTTGAAAACTTCCTTATTAAGGTCGTCCTTTTCGATATAGACGGTCGCTTCGATTGCGCATTTTGCGGCGGCAACGATCTCGTGGGGATGCACTTTTGTCAAATCGCGGGTAACGCGCGCGTCGCTCGGGCGGAAAGTCGAAACGGGCTTATCGACGTAAAAGACTTTGCCAAAATATTCCTGCCGTTGCGCCTCGTATGATGAAACGTATCTTAAAATTTGCGCGATGGCCTTTTTGGCGGTTTTCGGCACGCAGAACGCCGCGGCGATTTTATCGATAAGACAGCTTTCTTCGATTGGCGACTCGACCTCGATAACGGTGCGGATTTTATTCATAATCGCTTCTTCGTTGACGAAATTCAGGACGTATTCCGCCCCGGCGCGCGCCAGCGGTTTGATATAAGCCGTCTTATAAGTTTTCCTGTATTTTTGCAGCGCGTCGCGGACGGTTTTTTTGGAAACGACCTTCTTTTCGGTGAGCGTCGCGACGACTTCCTTGATTTTGTTGATCTCGCGTTTCTGGTTGTTGAAGTAGTTTATCGTCCAAAGGTTATAGACGTTCCAGCCGAGTTTTTTCAGAATTCTCGTCTGCATGGTCATGCGGTCTTTCGCGGACGGGATTTTTGCCGAGTGCTCGCTGTCCGCGATGATTGCGAGAATATACTTGTTTTTGTCACGGGGATCAACGACGGCGACGTCGATTTTGAAGTCGGACACGCCGACGTTCGCGTCGCACAACAGCCCGCGGTCTTTCAGGTCTTTCGCGACGTTTTCGCCGATACCCTTCGACTCCACCCTGACGTCCTTTGCCGCAATCGAAAGCATCTCGGGGCCGCGTTCGGCGTATTCGAGGAAGGCTTTCAACGCTTTGACGCCCACGCTGTCGGTGCGGTTAAGGTCAATCATGTTGCCCGTTACGGAACTGAAAACAATCATCTCGCTCCTTGCGCGGGTAACTGCAACGTTAAGTCGTTTATAGCCGCCCTGCTGGTTTATAGGACCGAAATTCAACGATAATCTGCCCGTTGCGTCGGGACCATATCCGACGCTGAACAAAATCAGGTCGCGCTCGTCGCCCTGAACGTTTTCAAGGTTTTTCACGAAAACAGGCTCGTCCACGTCGTACGCCACGTCGTCGAGACCTTCTTTGTGAATCTCGTGTTGCAGCTTATCTTCGATGTAATTCTGTTGCGCCGTATTGAACGTAACTATGCCGATCGAGCGGTTTCGTTCCTGTGGATTTTTAAGCCTTGCCACGACTTCTTTCACAAGCGCGTCGCCTTCTTTTTTGTTGCATTTGCTGCCGCCCCTTTCGTAAACGCCGTCGACATAGGCAAGTTTTACTTTGCCTTTCAGCTCGTTCGGAGACGGGAAAGTGAGCAACTTATTGTCGTAAAACATGCTGTTGGAAAACGCGATAAGGCTTTCGTGATTGCTGCGGTAATGCCACGAAAGATGACGTTCGGGCATGCCGATTGCAAGGCAGTCGTCAAGAACGCTTTCAAGGTCTTCGACTTCGAAGTGCTGTTCGTCGCGATAATCGGTGCGGAAGAACATCGTGGGCGGAAGCTGCTTCGGATCGCCGACGACGATGACGTTTTTACCGCGCGCGATTGCGCCTACCGCCTCGCACGTGGGCATCTGCGACGCCTCGTCGAAGACCACAAGGTCGAATTTTTCCTTTTCGATATCGAGATATTGTGCAACCGACACCGGACTCATCAGAAGACACGGGCAAGTCGCACGAAGTATTTCGGGAATTTGCGAAAACAGCGCGCGTATCGTCGTGCCTTGCATATTCGTTTTTTCGGCGCGGTACAGCAAAACTCTTTCCAGGTTATGTTCGCCCGAAGTATCGGTGCGCGGAAGTTTCGACACGAGCCTTAAATACAACTCCGACCTTGTGAGTTTTTCGTATTCATCGGACAGCGCGCGGAAACGTTGCATCGTTTCTTCAAGCGACAGCCCCGAGAACCTGCAAAGCACGTCGTCAAGGTAAAGTTCGCTCCTGACAAAATTGAAATACACGCATTTTTTGAAACTTCTCAGCACGTCTTCGGCGGTGATTTCGCCGTTAAACAGCGGTTCCAGCACGAAATCGAATCCTTCTTGTCCGCAACGTTCCACGACGCTCTGGTATCTGCACCAACTCGGGATATAGTCCATATTCTTTTCGATACTCGAAATGCGGTCGATAGTGCTATTGATTTCTTCGCGCGGGTCTTTTTTGACGATGCAAAAGAGATTTTCGAATGCGGTTTTCGCTTTTTGTTCGGTTTCGTAAGCGCGCATATAGTATTCCATAAGGACGTGCGGCTTATTTTTCGTCAACCGACGGCAGGTTTCGTTGAAAAGATTGAAGTCGCAATCGGCGTACAGTGCGCGTGCGGCGTCGTAAAGCGCGGACACCGTCGCGATTTTGTCGTCAAGACCCATATCGTTTTCGGTTGTGGCGAAAAGCGATGCGACTTCCGCGCGGCGTTTTTTGATGGTTTCTTTGGTTTCCGCAATGATAAGCAGGAATTCCAGAAATTCGCGGCGGTCGTTTTTGTCGACGGAAGAGAGCGCCTTTTTCACCGACTTTGGCAAAAACGCGCTTTTTTGCATTGCTTCTTTGACCTCGGCGGGCGCGACGTTTTCGGGATACTTTCCGTACTTATTCTCGTATTCTTTCGTGATAAGTCCGTCGCGACGAGCCGCTTCGAGATACGATTCCACAAGCCCTTTCGCGTTTTCGACGGCGCAGGCGTTTTCAAAATATTTTGCGATTTTTTCGTCGGACGTGAGTTTGTCCGACAGGAAATACAACGCCTTCAACTTTTCGCCGGTGAGCGAAATCGTTCGCATATTGATTAAGGTTTGAAGTTCGCGCGCGTAAGTTTTCAGATGTCTTAGCTCCATCTGGTAAATATCGAGCACGCTTTCGGCTTCTTCGCGCCAGGCGTCGGTGTAATCGAATTTTCCGATGTACCGAAACGGCGACTTTTCGATATCGCCGCATTCTTTCGCGCGGATTGCAAGTTCCGTCAGAATATCAAGGTATCTGTTGAATGACGACGCCGTCAGTTTTTCGTAAAACAACCCGTCGATTCTTAAGCAATCGGGAGCGTCCGAATTGTCAAGATAAGCCATCATCGCCTCGTACAGCGAAAAGCCGAGATAACGCTTTCTGTGCATTGCGTCGATTTCACCCTGCAACTTGTCGATGCACTCCTTGATTTCATTCGCTTTTTCTTCAAAGTCGATATCGGAAACGGCAGAACCAAGGTTTAACGTGTTGATTATCTTCGATAAAATATCGGTTTTGTGCGTTTTGTCGGAATGAAGTTCCAGACAGAAATCGCCCGCGCCGCAGTCGACAAGGCGTTTATAAACCACGTTCAACGCCGCCATTTTTTCAGCGACGAACAGCACGCGCCTGCCTCGCACGATGTTGTTGACGATGATATTCGTTATCGTTTGCGACTTGCCTGTGCCGGGCGGTCCGTGCAGCACGAACGAACCGTTCAGACTTGCTTTTATCGCCTGATATTGCGAGCTGTCCGCGCTTATCGGCAGCAACATTCTGTCCGTGCCGAAGTACGCCTCGTCCGAGTTTGCGGTGTCGGTCGGAGTTTCGTTTTTCAGCCCGGCGTCCACCGAGTTCGAAATCATAGAACGGATAAGCGGCGACTCCTTGAACTTGTCGATATTATAGCGCACGTCGTGCCACATGAGATAATTCGTGAACGACAAAACGTTCAGATAAACGTTGTCGATAATTTCCCATCCGGGTTTATCGGCGATTTCTTTTTTGACGCGCGCAATGACTGCGAGTATACTTTTCGCGTCGGACAGTTCGACCGCCGAAAGCCCACGCATATCGAGGCGGAATTCCTGATACAAAAATTCCAGAAGAGTATTGTTTATCTGCGCCCCGTCAACGTCGAAAGTTATCGAAAATACGGGCAGAGATATGCCCTTTTTGTCAATCGACACCGGATAAAGAATAAGCGGCGCGTATTTGAATTTTTCGTTTTCAGACTCTCTCCACTTCAAAAAGCCGCACGCCACGTACAAACTTGCGGTGCCGGACTCTTCTTCGATGGTTTTTTCCTTGCGATAAAGATTGAGCAGCGTTTTGTTTTGCTCTTTTTCCGAAAACACGGTCGAAAGTCTTTTGTTTTTGTATTCGTACAAAAGGTATTCCGACAGCGGCTTCAGCGGCGCGGGGTTGTCGAAAGACGGATTCAGCCTTGCGTCGCCGTCGGGCACGTCTTTGGGGTGCGCCGTGAGCGTATACGGTTTATCGTGTGTGACGTTTTCGACAAAAGTTTCGATTGACGCGGTGAGAATTTTCACGGCGGTATTCGACACCCTGAAATTCAAAAGCGAATTGCGAAGATCGAGTTCCAACAAGCGGCGTTCCCACTGTTTTTCGCGGGTGAACAGACTTTCGCCGCCGATATTTTCGCCGTATTCTTTGATTTTCGGCGGAGCGGCTTGTTTATAATCGTCGCTTTCGACAAGGTCGTATCCACCCTCCGTTTTCACGCGGACGGACTGCGGCAGTATGCCCATGATACGTGCGCGTTTTATATCGACCGCAAAATCGACGGTCGGCGATTTTTTAAGAAACGATACGGCGTTTTTCTCGCACTTTTCAAAACTTTCGCCCTTGAAAATGCCCGAAATGTCGATAAGCGTCGCTTCACCGACGCCCGCCGCCGCTTTTTTCGCGACGTAAGACATATCGTCGAACACGTCTTCCGCCATACATTCTTCGGTAAGGAAGCACGCGACGTACCAGCTGTTGTCCGATTTCGCAACGACGGGATTGTATCCCGCGCTTTCGATCACCGACGCGAAAATCAGCGCAAGTTCCATCGGCGTTGCGACCTTGTCCGAAAGTATTTCCGAAAAATCGGACACGATGACGCTGTCCGCCGTCGTTTTCTTGCCCATAAGGAATCCATGGTCGCAAAGTACCGCATACGTCGCGGCACAGAGATTTCGCACTTTGTTTTTCGACGCGTTCGCATAGCCCGTGCCGGTAACGTCCTTAAAACCCCATTCCGCAATCTTTTTGTGCGCGAGGTTCAGAAGTCTGTTGACGTCGGGCGTGCGGCGGACGAAAGTCGCGATACTTTCGGGTTTATCGACGTTGCACTCGTCAAAGGCAAGCACCGTTACCCTTTCCGTCGCTTCTTCCAGGACGACGCCGTCCTTCAATACCTGCACCGTTATTTCGCCGTCGTGCTTTCTGTTTTGCGCCACCATATAAAGGGGCGACAGTTTCGCGATGCCGTCGAATCTGAGATTGGCGCGGGCGGGAAACACCGCCTGAATTTCGGAAACGGGCAGCAAAAAATCGGGCTTTGACGACACGCTGATTTCGATATTTTCGCAGTCGAAGTCGGACACGTTTCTGACGTAAAGCCTTTTGACGGGGGATATCCCGTTTTGCACCTGATAATAACTTATCACGGACGAACATAATAAGCTGATTTCGAATTCGCTCATAGACACCTCTTTATTTATCGATATTTTACCATACCGCGCGAAATATTTCAACTAAAAATAAATGTGGATTTACTTTAATACACAAGCGGCAGTTTGTAAAAATAGTCGCAATCGTAGTTTAAAGTATCATTTTTTAATCATTAACGCCTTGTTTTGCAATGTGTTGAAATACACCTCATCCGCGCCGTTTTGCAGAACAGGGTTATTTCGTTGCAAAAACGCACGCTTATCGCAGGGTTTTAATATGTTTTTGTGAAATTGAGATATTTTGGAAAATATTACAATTTTTTTTGCGCGCTTGTTAAAATTTTATCGCAGCGGTTGATTTTTGACGCTTATTGTTGTAATATAATTTTGTTACTATTAAATTATTATGTGCTAGGAGGCATGTTATGGATTCAAAATACGAAAGCCTGTTTACGCCGTGGAAAATCAAGAATTGCGAAATCAAAAACCGCATTGTAATGACTTCTATGGGCGGTACGTCAATCTTCGGCTGGATGGAGCCCAACCACTTTGACAAGGAAGCCGCAAACTTCTTGCTTGAACGCGCAAAGAACAACGTCGGCCTTATCCTTCCCGGCATCGCGCCCATCAGGGATATCCTTCTCGGGAAATGGCTTTATCAAGGCAAAGGAAAGTTCAAAAAGCTCAAAGAATTTATGGACGAGTTCCATAAAACGGGCGCAAAAATGTTTGTACAACTTACGGCAGGCTTCGGCAGGTCGCTGGCAATCAACGACATTATGGTAAAGGCGCTACACAACAAAGCCCTTGCAACCGTCTTGAAACCCGCCCTTGACGTAAGTTACCTTACCGCAAGCGCAAGCGCAACCCCCAACAGATGGCAAGAATCCTGCATCTCTCGCCCCCTTACGCAAAAAGAAATCCACGAAATGGTCGAGGCTTTCGCAAAAACCGCGAAACTCTGCATGGACGCAGGCGTTGACGGCGTTGAAATCCACGCCGTTCACGAAGGCTACCTTCTTGACCAGTTCACGATGAAATACACCAACCAAAGGACGGACGAATACGGCGGATCGTTTGAAAACAGATACCGCTTCCCCGTCGAAATCGTCAAAGCCATCAAAAAAGCGTGCGGCGACGACTTCCCCGTTTCTTTGAGATATTCCGTCGTTTCCAAAACCAAAGGATTCGGCAAAGGCGCGCTTCCCGGCGAAGACTACGTTGAGGTCGGCCGCGATATGGAAGAAAGCGAAAGAGCCGCAAAATATCTCCAAGACGCCGGCTACGATATGCTCAACTGCGACAACGGCACCTACGACGCCTGGTACTGGGCTCACCCCGGTCCCTATATGCCGCAAAACTGCAACCTCGAAGACGTCGCTCACATCAAAAAGTTCGTTGACATTCCCGTCGTGTGCGCCGGCCGTATGGAACCCGACGTTGGCGCGGAAGCAATCGCCGAAGGCAAAATCGACGGTTTGGGCGTTGCTCGTCAGTTCCTTACCGATCCCGCATGGGTAACCAAACTTATGAACGACGATATCGCGTCGATTCACCCCTGCATCTGCTGCCACAACGCCTGCTTCGATATGGCGTCCTATAAAGGCGACGACGGACAACTCGTCGGCAACGACCAAACCCTTGCGGACAACGCCGGTATGGCTCGCTGCGCCCTTAACCCGCAGACGATGCAAAGCAAAAAATACAAAATCGTTAAAGCCGCTCGTCCCAAGAAAATCGCAGTTATCGGCGGCGGTATCGGCGGTATGGAAGTCGCGCGCGTCGCAACTCTGCGCGGACATAAGGTTACGATTTACGAAAAGTCGAATGTTCTCGGCGGCGTATTCATCGCTGCCGCTGCGCCGTCGTTCAAGGAGAAAGACCGCGACCTTATCAAATGGTACGAAAAGGAAATCAAAGACCTTAATATCGAAGTAAAATTCAACACCGAGGTCAAACCCGAAGACATCGCGAAGCTCGGCGCGGACGAAGTCGTCGTCGCAACGGGCAGCAAGGCAAGAAAACTTCGCGTTCCCGGTGCGGAAAAAGGCATCGAAGCGTGCGAATATCTGCTTGGCACCAAAGAAGTCGGCAACAAAGTCATCGTCATCGGCGGCGGCTTGTCCGGTTGCGAAATCGCCCTTGACCTTTACAACAAAGGCAAGACTCCCGTCATCGTCGAAATGAAAAACGACCTTGTCGCAATGAGAGGCGTCTGCCTTGCGAACACTTCGTATCTCCGCGACTTCTTCGCGCTTAACAAAGTCGACGTACGTCTGAACACCGGTCTTGTCGAGATCACCGACAAAGGCGTCAAGGTCAAAGACCTTAAAACCGGCAAGGAGTCGGAAATCGCAGGCGACAGCGTGATTATGTCTGTCGGCTATATTCCCACCCCCGTCGCAAAAGACGGCGTGAAACTTGTCGGCGACTGCAACGGCATCGGCAACCTGCGTACGGTTATCTGGCGCGCATGGGACGTCGCGATGAAACTGTAATCTGCACTTTTAAAAAAAGACAAAGGGGTAATCCCCACAGAAATCAAGAAAAAACAGCCCTCCGTTTTGACGGCGGGCTGTTTGTTTTAGTTATATCGTTTACTCCGTAAACGGTTATATTTTTTTCCTTATCTTCTCTCAAAGAGAGAAATATCACTTTGCGTTAACAAAATATCACTGCCGTAGGCAATATCACTTCGTAAGCAAAACACTAAGGCGTATGCCGCTTATTCTCCTTCCTTTTGCAGCGCGGCTTCGATAAATCCTTTGAACAAAGGATGCACGCGGTTGGGGCGCGACTTGAATTCGGGATGGAATTGCACCCCGACGTAGAAAGGACGGTCTGTAAGTTCCACCGTTTCGACAAGGCGACCGTCGGGAGAAAGCCCCGAAAGAGTAAGCCCGTTTTTCGTCAGGATTTCACGATAATCGTTGTTGAACTCATAGCGATGGCGATGGCGTTCTGAAATTTCAAGCGTGCCGTAGCAGCGTTGCATCGTTGTGTTTTCTTTTATCACGCAAGGATACGCGCCAAGTCTTAACGTGCCGCCCTTGTCGATATCGTCGCTTTGTCCGGGCATAAAGTTGATGACTTTATTTTTGCACAGCTCGTCGAACTCACCGGAGTGCGCGTCCCTGATTCCTGCGACGTTTCTTGCGTACTCGATAACGGCGATTTGCATACCGAGGCAGATTCCGAAGTACGGCACGTTGTTTTCGCGCGCATATTTCGCCGCAAGGATCATGCCTTCGATGCCGCGACTTCCAAAACCGCCCGGCACGATAATACCGTCAAGACCGCTTAAAATTTCGTCCGCGGAGTCAGGCGTTATCGTTTCGGAATCGATCCATTTTATGTCGACTTTCGCACCCAAAAAATACCCCGCGTGTCTTAACGCTTCCGCAACGGAAAGGTATGCGTCGTGAAGTTGCACGTACTTTCCGACAAGACCGATCGTAACGTGCTTTTTCGCCGTTTTGATATCTTTAACCATCTGTTTCCAATCGTTAAGGTCGGGTTCTGCAACGTTGTCGATATGCAACTCTCTTAAAACGACCGACGAAAAGTTGGATTTTTCAAGCATAAGCGGCGCTTCGTATAAGCACGGCAGCGTGATGTTTTCAATGACGCAATCGGGCTTTACGTTGCAGAACAAAGCAATCTTTTTGAATATGGATTCTTCCAGCGGTTCGTCCGCGCGAAGCACGATGACGTCGGGGCGGATTCCCATACCTTGCAGTTCTTTTACGGAGTGTTGCGTGGGTTTCGATTTATGCTCGTCCGAGCCGCTAAGAAACGGCACGAGAGTCACGTGAATGTACAGGCTGTTTTCGGTCCCGACTTCGATACCGACCTGACGAATCGCCTCAATAAAAGGCTGCGACTCGATATCGCCGATCGTGCCGCCGATTTCGGTGATGACGACGTCGGCGTCGATTTCTTTGCCGACGTGATAAATAAACTCTTTTATTTCGTTCGTGACGTGAGGAATAATTTGTACGGTCGAGCCGAGATATTCGCCCCTTCTTTCTTTGTTGAGGACGTTCCAGAAAACCTTGCCCGTCGTGAGATTTGAATACTTATTCAGGTTTTCATCAATAAATCTTTCGTAGTGTCCGAGATCGAGGTCGGTTTCGCAGCCATCTTCGGTGACGTAAACTTCGCCGTGCTGATACGGGCTCATCGTGCCGGGATCGACGTTGATATACGGGTCGAGTTTCTGCGCGATGACTTTGAGTCCTCTTGCTTTCAAAAGTCTGCCGAGCGACGCTGCCGTGATGCCCTTCCCGAGCCCCGATACAACGCCCCCTGTTACGAAAATGTACTTTGTCATAAAATCATTCCTCCGCTTTTTATTTATAGGTAGATAAAATATTTTCCGCAATGACGCGTTTAGTGACGCACCTGTCCATTGCCTGTTTTTCGATATAGCGGTGCGCTTCTTGTTCGGTCATTTTAAGCTGTTCGATCAAAAACCATTTCGCCTTGTTCACGACGCGGATATCTTCCATTCTTCCCTCGGCAAATGATTTCTTGATTTCAATCCGGCGAAGCCGTTCCCGCGTGGCGCACATAAGTTCGACGACTTCTTCGGTGAGTTCAGGCGACGTGGGTTTCGGCAACGTCAACACCCCGTGCGGCGCAAGAACGGACGATAATTCCGAAAAATTCTCCGCGCGGGTAAACAATAATATGCAAACGCCGTCCGTTTCCGAAACGTCCAGCGCAAGGCTTGTGCCGAAGTCGTCGGGAAGCGGCGTATTGATAATCACGATATCAGGTTTTTCTTTGGAAATCACCCGCCGCGCGCTTTTGGCGTCGCGATAAACGCTTATGGGGCTGAAACGATTTTTCGGGAGAAGCGGCAACATCGCGCCGTTAAACTTTTCCGACGACGATACGAGTGCAACTTTGTATACTCGTTCCGAAGAACTTTGTTTCTCGCCTTTTGTCTCCATACGTTACCCGCGGGTAAAACATTTATTTCCGCTTAACTGCGAAAATGTTTTTCAATAAAAAAAGCGTCCATTCGACATGGGTTTTTCCCCTTGTGAATGAACGTCTTTGCTCAACGATTTTGAATTATAGCACCCGGAATATTTATTTGTCAATAAAAATAAAAGCGGAAAATCAATAAAAAAATTACTTGACAAAAAAAATTTGCGGTCTTATAATCCTGCAATATAAAGGCAACGGCGTCTTACGGTTTTTGCAACCGTTCGACGCTCTTTTTTTGATTTTTCGGGCAACGACGTCCAACGCGGGCGTCGCTGTCTTTTTTTAAGGAGTATAGTATATGAATACCGTTACGAATGAATTCGCAAGCCTTGTATTTGACGACAAGGTGATGAAGGAAACTTTGTCCGACGACGTTTACGCCGCCCTCAAAAAAACTATCGACGAAGGCGAAAACCTCTCCTTCGACGTCGCAAACGCGGTCGCTGTCGCCATGAAAGACTGGGCAGTCGAAAAAGGCGCGACGCATTTCACGCACTGGTTCCAGCCGCTTACCGGCGTTACCGCCGAAAAACACGACGGATTTATCGCCCCGTCGCCCGACGGCAGAGTCATCATGGAGTTTTCGGGCAAGGAACTTATTAAAGGCGAACCCGACGCGTCGTCGTTCCCGTCTGGCGGACTTCGCGCGACTTTCGAGGCGCGCGGCTACACAGCGTGGGATCCGACGTCCTATGCATTCATTAAGGACAAAACCCTTTGCATCCCGACGGCGTTCTGCTCCTACGGCGGCGAGGCTCTGGACAAAAAAACGCCGCTCCTTCGCTCAATGGAAGCGCTTGACAAACAGGCTCTTCGTGTTTTGAGACTTTTCGGAAACGACGCGAAATACGTCCGTACGTCCGTCGGCCCCGAGCAAGAATACTTCCTTGTCGATAAGGATTTGTATGCAAAACGCAAGGATCTGATTTTCACGGGACGTACCCTTTTCGGCGCGAAACCCCCGAAAGGTCAAGAACTCGACGACCATTATTTCGGCGCGATCAAACCGCGCGTCAAGGAGTTTATGGCGGATCTCGATGACGAACTTTGGAAACTCGGCGTTCTTGCGAAAACCGAGCATAACGAAGTCGCCCCCGCCCAGCACGAACTTGCGCCGATTTATTCCACAACCAACGTCGCAACCGACCACAACCAACTCACGATGGAGATAATGCAAAAGATTGCATTGAAACACGGTCTTGTGTGCTTGTTGCACGAAAAGCCGTTTAACGGTGTGAACGGAAGCGGTAAACACAACAACTGGTCATTATCCACCGACAAAGGAGTCAATCTTCTCACGCCCGGCGAAACGCCTTACGAGAACGCGCAGTTTTTATTGTTCCTGTCCGCAGTAATTAAAGCGGTGGACGATTATCAGGATTTATTGCGCCTGTCCGTCGCGTCCGCAGGCAACGATCACCGCCTCGGCGCAAACGAAGCGCCGCCCGCCGTCGTATCTATTTTTCTGGGCGACGAACTCACGGCGATTCTTGACGCAATCGAAAACGATTCCCCTTATTCCGCCTCGCAAAAAACCACGATGAAAACCGGCGTGCACGCGCTGCCGAAATTCCCGCGCGATACCACCGACAGAAACCGTACGTCGCCGTTTGCGTTCACGGGGAACAAGTTCGAATTCCGTATGCCCGGCTCGCAACAAAGCATCGCCGACTGCAACGTTATGCTCAACACCGCGGTTGCGGAATCGTTAAAACAATTTGCGGACGTCCTTGAAAACGCCTACGACTTTGAAACCGCGTTGCACGAACTCGTCAAAAGTACGGTGCGCGACCATAAACGCATCATATTCAACGGCAACGGATACGATGAAAAATGGATAAAAGAAGCCACCGAAAAGCGCGGACTTCTGAACCTTCGCACTACCCCCGACGCGCTGCCCGCCGTACTTAATAAGAAAAACGTCGACCTTCTGACGTCGCACAACGTAATGTCGCTTGCCGAGATTAAATCGCGCTACGAAATCACGCTTGAAAACTACTGCAAAACCGTCAATATCGAAGGGCTTACAATGATCGATATGGCGCGAAAAGAGATTTTGCCCGCCGTCGAAAGTTACGTCAAGGATTTGTCGGAAACACTGGTCGCGAAAACCGCCGTGCTGCCCACGGTATCCGCAAACTACGAGCGCACGCTCATTGAAAAACTTTCGGTCATCGTTGAAGAAATCGACGCCGCGGCAAACAGCCTCGAATCGTCGCTTATCGAGTACAAGACAATCACCGACGTGACGAAATCGGCTGCTCTTATCCGCGACGTTATCCTTCAAAAAATGGCGGAACTCCGCATTGTCGCGGACGAGGCGGAAACGCTCACCGCAGAAAAATACTGGCCGTTCCCGACGTACGACAAACTTTTGTTTAGCGTATAATTCAAAACCGCAAACAGTCAATACTCACCGCATAAAAAAGCGTCCGCACGGACGCTTTTCGTTTATTCTTCCAAAGAAGCAAGATATTCTTTCGCCGCCTCGTTTCCGAGTTCCGCCGATTCGCGAAACAGCCGTTTTCGGTTGTGAACAAGTTTTCCGTCGTGTTTTTAGAATAAGACAAGGCACGCGAGCGGCTTAATACTTTACTGTATAAGCCGTGAGCGTAACGCAGTATTAGTCAAAAACACGGCGTAAAACCTAAGTTCGTATTATTATCTGTTGGCATCATAATAAAAAATACGTCCCGTTTGTGGGATGTATCTCCGTTTTTCAACGTTTATTTTATTTTCAACACTGTCAATACTTCGATATGTTTCGAGGCGGGGAACATATCGTACGGAATGACGGAAGAAATTTCGTAGCCCGCCTTTTTCAAAATTTTCAGGTCTTCGACAATCGTTTTTAAGGAACACGACAGATAAACGATTTTTTGCGGTTTTGCCGCGGCAAGCGACCTTGCGACGTCTTGAAGCCCCATGCGCGGCGGATCGACGAAAACCGAACAATCCGTTAAGTTCAGGCCTTTTATAATCTTGTTCGCGTCGCCAAGGCGCACCGTGATTTTGTCCGAAACCCCGTTTTTTGCGGCGATGGTTTTTGCGTTTTCAACCGCCGATTTTACAATCTCGACGCTGTCGACTGCAAAGCCGTTTTTCGCAAAAAGCGCGCTTGTTATGCCTATGCCCGAAAACAAATCGACAACTCGGTTACCTCCGCCCGATTTAATCTCGGACAGCACTTTTTCATATATCGTTTTCGCAATTTCGTCGTTGACCTGGTAAAACGAATTCGGGCTTAATTCAAACTTTATGCCCAACATCTCGCCTGATAAAGTGCGCTTCCCCGCAATATGTATAAATTCGTCGGAAAAGACCGCGTTCGTTTTTTCGTTGTTGACGTTGACATAAACCGCCGTCTCGCCAAAACTCTTTTCAAGCGATTTTAAGAGCCACGAAAAGTCGTAGTCGACGCGTTTTGTCATGACAAGAGTAAGCATAATCGCGCCCCCGATTTTCCTTGCGACGGCAAATCTTAAAACCCCCGCCCGCGTTCTCGGATTGTAAATCGACACGGATTCTTTTTTGATGAAATCAATGAGAATTCGCCTTAGCGTTTCGTACCACTCGCCGTGCAGCAGGCACTTTTCGACGTCAACAACTTCGTGCGTGTCGGCATTGAAAAATCCCGCGGTAATCTGCCCTTTTGCGTTTCCGAAAACGATGTGCGTTTTGTTGCGCGAGCCGTCTTCCGAAAAGCCGACCGCGTCCGACACGGCAGAAAACCCAAGCGCCGCAAACTTTCGTCTGATAAGCGCGGTTTTTATTTCCAGCTGGTTTCTGTGCGACGTGTGCAGAAGGTTGCAGCCGCCGCATTTATCGAAATATTTGCAACGCGGTTCAACCCTTTTCCCGCTTTTTTCAAGGATTTCTTTTACGTCGCAAATTACGGCGTTTCCGCTTTTTCTTTTCACCTCGCACAAGACTTCTTCGTCGGGAAGAGTTTTTGCGACGACGTATTTTTTCCCGCCGCGAAACGCAACGCCGCATAGGTCGTCGTCAAGTTTTTCGATTTTGATTTTTACGATTTCGGCGGTTTTCATTTTAATCCCCTTTGGATTTCAACGCGTTGAAGTCGATTTTCCCCATTTTTGTCAGCGGCAGCGCTTCGACGAATTTCACGTTCCTTACGCGCGCGTACTTAATAAGACTCGGGTTTACGACGTCGAAAATTTCCTTTTCAACAGCGGAACGCTTTTCGTTTTCCGCGACGACGTATGCCGAAAACTCGATTTTTCCGTTCCTTTCAAAGTCGACGACGGCGCAATCTTTCACCCCGCACAACTTCCTTATTTTTTCTTCGGTTTCAAACGGGAAAACGTTGATGGCATTGATTTTCACCGTGCGTTTTTTGCGCCCCGACACGAACAAATACCCGTCGTCGTCAACGTATCCCAGATCGCCCGTTTTGACGAAAGGCTTCCCGTCAAGGATTATTTTGCAGTCGCCATCGTTTACGTAGCCCGAAAATTCGGCGGCGGTACTCACAAGAATTTCGCCGATTTCGCCGTTATTCAACACCTGTCCGTCGTCGCCGATTATTTTTATCGTCGTGTTTTCAAAAGGTTTCCCGACGCTGCCGTCCTTATAGCAGGCGTAACTGTTCGCCGCGCACGCACCGCACACTTCGGACAGCCCGTATCCGCGCATAAGCCGCGCCGTGCCACCCACGTTTCTGACTTTTTCGTCAAAAGTTTTCAGCGTGTTTTCAGGCAGAACGTCGCCGCCGCACCATACCTGTTTCAGTTTTTTAAGTCGGTGTCCCGAAAAATTCTTTTCGGCAATCATTTTTTTGAACATCACGGGAACGCCGGCAACGAACGTAACGTTGAAGCGTCTTATATATTCGTTTGCACGACGCGCGTTAAATCGCGAGGCAAGACACAGATTATATCCGTCGGTCAGCGCGTAATGCACCGAAATCCCCAGCCCGAAAGCGTGGAAAACGGGGAGCATCACAAGGCTGTATTCGCCTTTCGTTTCGTGATCTTTCAAAAACAACAGATTATCGACAAGCGCATTAAGCGCGCGGTTGGAAATTTTCAGGATTTTGGGAGTGCCGTCCGTGCCGCCGCTGTGCATGGTAACGACGATATCTTCCGCCCCGCCGCACTGCGAAAAATCGCCGTCTTTTCCGCTTTTCAAAAACGCACGGTAACTTGTGTTTTTTGCGTTGCCCCTGCACTTATACAGCCCGTAAATCTTATAAAACGGCGAAAGCGCGCCCATGTAATCGGCAACCGAACACTCGATAAGAATCCCGTTGAAATCCTTGAAAACGTCGCGCGACGAAAGCGTTGCGTCGTAATACATCAGCCCCTTTGCGCCGACGGCTTTCATGTTTTCTTTCAGCGCGGCAAGCGGCATAAGCGGATGCACGATATTTGCGGTAACGCCGATTTTGCTGCACGCGTAAAACGCGACGATTGCCTGCAACGACGTCGGCAAATAAACGCTCAAGACGTCACCCTTTTCAAAGCCGTGTTTTTTAAGCGCGGCTGCGAATAAATCCACGTCCCTTAAAAACGCGCGCATCGGATTTTTCTTCCCGTAAAACACAATCGTACCGTTTTCATTGACGCCGTTTATTAACTTGTCGTAACAGGTGTTTTCTTTCATTTTGCGGTTTAAGTAACTATTTTTGCAGATTAAACGCTGATTTTGTCGTATTATTTATTAAATCTTTTAATTGCTTCGCGATAAAAACGCACTGCGTCGGCAACGGAATCAACCGAAATATTTTCATCCTTATTGTGGAAACTCGAAAACTGCTGATTGTTCATATAAATCGGCGCAAACCTTATTACGCTTTGCGATTTTCCGATGAAATGTCGCGCGTCGGTGCCGCCGAGAACGCAGAACGGCGCAACCGTAACGCCCGGGAAAACGCACTCCGCAACGTTTTTCACAAACCTGAATCCGTCGCTATCAAGCGGTTCGGGAGCGGGGGTTTCGCGCTTTGACACGACTTTCGTTTCCGCCCCGAATTCTTTTGCAAACGCGGTGAATTCGTCCACAAGATCGTCGATTTTGTTGTAATAGTTTCCCGAAATTCTTGCAACAATCCTTATCGCGTTTGACGGTAAATCAAGGTTTTCCTTGTCAGACGGCGTTACAAACGCCACCGTCGCGCCGAGAAGCGACGCCGCCGATTTGTTCACTTTCGGCAACAGTTTGATAAGCAGCGGTTTGAAAACACAAAGATTTGAAAACACGAATTTCATTGCGCCGTTCATTTTTGGTTTCATCGCGTTGAACATTGCCGTGTTCACAGGGCCGAAATCACGCCGCCCGAAAACTTTCTTTTGCGTTTTTTCGATGAATTCCGCCATATTCGCGGCAGCGTTTTTGCCGTCTTTGTTCGTAAATTCGATAACGACGCGCGCGCTGCTTCTTTCTATCATACCGATCATCGCGCACTTCCCCGAAACGCCGGGCACGGGCGGATCGACAATGCCGCCGCCTTCGTCGATGACGAGTTTGGGTTTCACGCCGTTGTCGGCAAGATACTTCACCATGTCCGGGACGTCTGCGCCCGCAATCTCTTCGCGCGAAGACGAAATAATATATAAATCGTTTGAAAACGCGAACCCTTCGTTCAAAAGGCTTTCGACGCTTTCGAAAATCGCGGCAAGGCTGCCTTTCGTATCGACCGCGCCGCGTCCGTAGACGACACCGTTTTCGACTTTGCCCGACCATGCGTCAAAAGACCATTTTCCGTTTTCCTGAACGACGTCGTAATGCGACATCAGTACAAGCGGCTCGTCGTGCGATTTTCCGTCGATTTTAATCATAATTCCGCCGTTAAAGTCCTTATATTCGCCCTTTTCGAAGACAAGCGGAAAACGCCCTTTAATAAAGGACAGAAATTTATCGAACTCGGTTTTGTCGAAAAACCTTTCGTCCGATATGGTTTTGCATTTGATAAACTCGCTTAAAGTTTCGGCGTACCTGTTTTTTTCGGGTACGAAATTTTCATCTGTATATTCACTCATCATAGTCAAATTATTACGCGACGTAGACGCACAAAAGCGCAAGTGCCACAATGTCGATAACCGCAAGACACGGCATAAACACTTTGAAGTACCAATGTCTGGTCTTATGTCTGAAAACGTACATGCCGGCAGTCGAGCCGACGCCGCCGAAAAGCACGGCAATCAGAAACAGCACCCACTCGGGCGTGCGCCATTTCCGCCGTTTTGCCTTTGTTTTGTCCACGTACATCGATAAAAATCCGACAATGCTCATCACTGCGAAAACGACGACGTAAACGATTTGCAAATCGGTCATAAAAAATTAAATCTCCTTATAAATCACTTCTTCTTCGGTTTCTTCTTCGGGCGTTTCGGTTGCGGGCGCGACGGTATTTTCGTTTTCCGCCGCTTTTTGTTTTTTATCCCACACGAGCGCGGGGATTGCAAAGGTGTTCAAAATCAGCGCGACGCTAAGAAGGATAATGCCGAACGTCAGACTGTCCTTATCCGCAATGCTCCATATAATGCCCGCGACGATTGCGACGGAATAATAGGCGACCATAAACACGTCGATAATCCTTACTGCCATAAATCTCTTTTTCCTTGCCTGGGCAAACCTGAAAAAGAACGGTATGGCAAGCGCGAGAATTTCCACGCACATCACGAACGCAAGCACCCCGAGAACATAGCCGATTCCGTTGCCAAGCCCGTTGATCGAGCCGTCCGACGAAATGTCCGACAGCGACGGAGCCATGAAAACTATGCCCGCAATCAGCAGCCCTGCCAGAGCGACAGAAAGAAGCGACAACAGAATAATCCCGTATACTTTCAAAAACTTTTCCATATTATCTCCCTATGCTTTCGTTGTCCGTTGCCCAGAAGTTTTCGCTTGCGGTAACGAGAGCGGTATATTTTTTCGCGACGACTGCATAAGCCACCATCACGGCAAAGGTCAGCGACAGCGTGATAAGCACGCCGTAAAAGGTTTTCGGGAAAATCACGGTCATCACGACGATGAACGCGGTCGCAATGCCGAAAGCCACCGCCCCGTATGCAATAAAGTCGACGCGGCATTTACCCTTGCTGTAAATCCGCGCGTAAAATGCGGCGTATGCGATAAGGTACAAAAGCAGCAGACACCCGACGATAATCGCAAACACGAAAATCACCATTCCCACGTACGACGTCGTAAGGAACACCGCCTCCGAAATCGTGTCGGCAATGTCGCCGCTGGCGTTTTCGACGCCGTCCGCCGCCTTTATGTTGCCGGCGAAAACGAATACGGTGATTGCAAGCGCAAGAATCAGCACAAGCACGATCGCGCCAAGCACACAACAAGCAATTTTGTATTTTTTAATCATATTTCTTTCCTTTCGACGCACTTGTCGAAGAAGTTTGCGACGTCGTTCATGACTTCGTCGCGGTTAAGTTCGTTCAGAACTTCGTGGCGCGCGTCCTTGTAAAGGTGGAATTCCAGGTGTTTCACGCCGAGTTTTTCATATCTGTTTTTAAGGTCGACAATCGACTTCCCGTAGCCGCCGATCGGATCCATACTTCCGCTGAACAAGCCTATCGGGGTATCGACGTTGACTTTTTTGAAGTTTTCGGGCTTTTCCGCCGTTCTGAGACCTTTCAGCATGTAGTAGCAGAAGGAAACGCTCATCGGCACGGAAGTGTACGGATCGTCGCGCGACACCTGTCGCATTGCGGGATCGCGCGTGAGCCAAAGTTTATCGCCCTTATCTTCGGGCCCCCTGTATTTCATTTTGTCGCGGAGATTGCCAAAGAAATTCAGAATTTTCATTCTCGTCTTTTTGTTGAACAGCATTATGAACTTGGCCGCGCCCATTCCGAGCCCCGTGACAAAGTCCGGCATTGTGCCGGAACCCGAAAGCGCAACGCCCGAAACGTCGGTGCCCTGTTCCAGAAACGACTGCCCCAAAAAACTGCCATAACTGTGCCCGAAAAACAATACTGGCAACTTGTATCTGTCTTCAAGGTATTTCAGGAAGAAAACCTCGTCCTTGACGGTGTCCGAAAACATATCGCCGTCGTGATGACCGCGGTCGGCATCGGTTTCCGAAAAGCCGTGTCCCCTGTGGTCGTCGCCGAAAACGATGTATCCGCGCGAGTTGAGATACTCCGCAAAGTGAATGTATCTTCCCATATGCTCGCCCATTCCGTGAACGACCATAACGACGCCTTTCGGGTTTTCGACTCTGTCGAAAAGATAACAATAAAGTTCAGTGCCGTCAAAACTTTTGAGTTTGAAATTCTCCATTTTCCCGTGTCCGCAAAACGCTGCCGTCCGCCCAGCGTCGCGAATCTCCTTAAAACTTTTTATTTATTGTACCACATATTAAAAGGTTTGAAAAGGCTAAACCGAAAATATTTGAATAAACGAGTTTATTCACCGAAAAAAATTGCGAAATCGCAAAACTTACGCTATACTGAAATTGCATAACGCCGTCGTAGGACGTACAACGGCGCCGCAGGTGAAAAATGAAAGACAAAATTATCGTGATAACCGGCGCAACGCGCGGGCTCGGGCTCAGACTCAAAGAAGACCTTTCAAAGGACAACGTCGTCGTTACTTTGTCAAGAAGCGAGGTCGAAAACGGCAAGACGGCGTTCAGGGCGGACGTGTCCGACTTCGACGACGTCAAAAGAGTTTTTGATGAAATCGGGAAAACTTACGGCAAAATCGACGTCCTTATCAATAACGCCGGATACGGGCTTTCGGGCGCGACCGAAATAATGAAGAAGGAAGAAATCGAAAGGATCACAAACGTCAATTTTCTGGGCGCGATCTGGTGCACGAAGTGCGCCCTGCCTTATATGACAAAAGGCGCGAAAATCGCCATGATAAGCAGCGCAAGTGGGCTGACGCCGATGCCTTTCAGAACAATGTATAACAGCACAAAAGCCGCTTTAACTATGTTTTCTTACAGTATGAAGTTGGAACTCTGCAATTTGGGCATTGATTGCACCGCATTTATTCTGGGCCCCGTCAATACGGGCTTTTCAAACAATCGCACCGTCGTTACGGCAGAAGACAGCAGGTATTTCAAGGACGTAAAGGAAGTTGACGACTTTGTAAAAAATCAGGACAATTCCAAAAAAACAAGCACAAAAAAAGTATCGGCTTATATAATAAAAAAACTTGGAAAAACCCGCCTTCGATATCACTATATCGTCGGATTCGGCTTCCGCCTTGCCTACGTATTTTACAAATTTTTCCCGTTCACGACCTTCCGCCTTACCAACTTTTTCATGCGAAAACGCGAAAAATAAAACACCACCCGTCAACCGACGGGTTATTTTTTGCCAAAAACCAAGCGTATTTAGAGTTCGTTTCTCATAATGACATAAAAAAATTCTCACCGAAAAAGGCGAGAATTTGTTTAATTATTTCTCATAAAACGTCAGAATTTTGATGAGATTGTGATTTTCTCGGCGGGTTTTGAAAATTCCAGTGTACTTTGGCGTACACGAATTTTCAAGTTCCGCCGAAAAAGCAGAATATCGCAAAATTATGACGTTTTACTTGCTGACAAGACGACCGATATCGTACAGCTTCGCGTCAAACTTCTTCTTCATTTTGAGCGCTTCAACAACGTCGACGTCGATAACTTCGTTGCCTTTCACGCCGAGAACCCTTGCGTTTTTGTCTTCAAGAGCAAGGTCTACGGCGCGGACTGCAAGACGGGAAGCAAGCACACGGTCAGCCATTGTGGGCGTACCGCCGCGTTGCAGGTAACTCAGAACAACCTGATTGGTCGTGCGACCGGTTGCTTCGGCGACTTTTTTGATAAGTTCGTCCTTGACTTCCTTTTTGCCTTCCGCAAGGACGATGATTGTCGATGATTTGTCGTGTTTATCGATGCCTTCTTTGGCGCTTCTTGCGATTTCGTCGATGTCAACGGGTGCTTCGGGAACGATGACGTATTCCGCGCCGCCCGCAATTGCAGAATAAAGAGCGATGTCGCCGCAGTTTCTGCCCATGACTTCAAGCACCATGATACGACCGTGCGAAGCCGCCGTGTCGCGAAGTTTCATAATCGCGTCGATGACGGTGTTGCAAGCGGTGTCGAAGCCGATCGTGTAGTCGGTGTAAGCAAGGTCGTTGTCGATCGTGCCGGGGATACCGATGCAGTGTACGTCGGTGTAACGTTCGATATCGCACATACCGCGGAACGAGCCGTCGCCGCCGATGACGATAAGGTTGTTTATTCCCCTGTCGGTAAGGTTTTTGATGCCTTTTTTAAGGACTTCGGGGTCTTTGAATTCATCCGAGCGACCGGTGCGAAGCATTGTGCCGCCCTTCTGAATGATGTTCGAAACGCTTTTATAGTCAAGTTCGTAAATATCGTTTTCGATAAGACCGATATAGCCGTGTCTTACGCCATAGACTTTCACGCCTTTGCCAAGCGCATAACGAACAGCCGCTCTGATTGCGGCGTTCATGCCCATGCTATCGCCGCCACTCGTAAGAATGGCGATTTTGTCGATGTTTTTTGCCATTGTTATTTCTCCGTAAAAATGTTATTTCTTATTGCTTCGGACAGCGCCGTGTTTCGTCAGTATTTCGGCGTCGCCCCTTATTTTGATTGCAGACGTTTTTGTCGTAAACTGCGCCACGAGAACTTCGCCCGCGTCAAGCATTTCGGTGTGGTGCGAGCGCGTTTCGCCGCCCCTTGTGAGCCCGATGACCTGAACGCCTTCGGACAATGCTTTCACGACGATGTAATCTTCTGTCGCGACGTCTTCGTATTCCTTATAATCCGTCATAATAAATGTTCTCCAAACATACTACACTATGGTAAAATATACAATATGTTTTGTCAACCGCTTTTCCCAAAGCTTTGCCAAAACCTTACATTCGTCAATTTTTGTTTATTCGGTAACTTCGACGTTCGCGCGCCCCAAAACGGTTTTAAGGTCGGCAAGCAATGCGTCGCCGATTTCCGCCTTTTCGGGCGTTTCGGCGGTGCCCCAGTCGAACACGAAGAAAACTCTGCTGCGCCCTTTGTTGGACGATATGATGTTTCTTGCCTCTTTGACAAGCGACATTATTTCGTTTTTCGCGCCGTGTACGGTGAGCCTCAAAGTTTTCCCTTCGTAAGTCGCGACGGGTTTGACCTCGACGACTTCCTGTTTTTCAAGCGGATGCACCGCAAACACGTTGATTTTCGGCATTTCGTCGTCGCGCACGACAAGCGTGCCTTCCATTACGACGATTGCGTTTTCTTTCAGCATATCGCGGTATTGTTCAAACGAGCGGCTGTACAAAACGTATTGAATTTGTCCGTATAAGTCTTCCACGACGCCGACGCCCATGCTGTCGCCACGCTTTGTAAACTTCCTTTCGACACTGTTTATAATGCCGCCGAGCTTTATTCGTTTCCCGTCAAAGCTTTTGTCGTACGCCGCTTTCTGGTATCCCTGATCGTCGTCATCGTCACCCGTTTCGTCCGCTTCGACGACAAGCATCGACGTGTTGAAACCGAACTTTGAAAGTTCCTGCCTGTACGAGTTTAAGGGGTGTCCCGTAACGTACATTCCAAGGACTTCCTTTTCCAGCATAAGTTTGTTGATTTCGGTATATTCGGGGATATCGGGATACTTAAATTTCACAAAGTCGTCGTCGATAAGCGTGTCGAACAAAGACATTTGTCCGCCTTCCGAGTTTTTCTTGTCGCGGGCGATGGTATCCATAATCTGTTCATAGCTTGCCATAAGCGTCGCGCGGGTTTTCCCAAAGCAATCGAACACACCGCCTTTGATCATACTTTCGATCATGCGTTTGTTGATGTTTACGCCGCTTACGCGGTTTAACAGGTCTTCAAGGTCAATAAAGTCCCCGTTTGCGTTTCTTTCGGCAATAATCGCGTCAACCGCCGCCTCGCCCACGTTCTTGATTGCCATAAGCCCGAAGCGCAGATTTTCACCCTCGATACTGAACTTTGTTTTGGACTTATTGATGTCGGGTTGCAGGACTTTTATGTTGATTGTGTTAAGGTAATTTACGTAGTTTTTGACCTCGTCCGCGTTCGTGATACGGTTGTTCAGAACGGCGGCAAGGAAGCACAGCGGGTAATATCTTTTCAGCCACGCCGTCTGATAAGTAATGACCGAATACGCCGTTGCGTGCGACTTGTTGAATGCGTACGCGGCAAACTTCGTGATTTGTTCAAAAAGTTCCGACGCGATCTCTTTCGGCATACCGCGCGCCACCGCGCCTTCGATAATAACGTTGCCTTCTTCGTCCTTTTTGCCGTTGATGAAAATGTCTTTGTTCGCCGCCATTTTCGCGGCGTCCTTTTTGCCCATTGCACGGCGAAGTTCGTCGGCTTTTCCGAACGAGTAGCCCGCAACTTCCCTTGCGATGTTCATGACCTGCTCCTGATACACGATACAGCCGTACGTAACTTTCAGGGAGTTTTCAAGCATCGGGTGCAGATAATGAATGTGCTCGGGATGGAATTTGCAATCGATATAGTTCGGGATAAACTGCATCGGACCCGGTCGATAAAGCGCCACGCCTGCGATAATTTCTTCCAGACAGTTGGGTTGAAGTTGCATCATGAACTTTTTCATACCTTCCTGTTCAAGTTGGAAAACCGCTTTCGTTTCGCCATCGGAGATGAGTTTATAAACGTTCGGATCGTCAAAAGAAAGTTTGCCGAGATCCGGCCGTTCCCCCGTGGTTTCTTCCACAAAGTCAAGCGCGGCTTCGATATCGGTAAGGGTGTTGAGCCCCAGAAAGTCCATTTTCAGAAGCCCCATCGCCTCGACCTGCTTTTTGTCGAACTGAGTCGTGATATATTCGCCGCTCCTTTGCAAAGGTACGAAATCCCACACGGGACGCGGACAAATCAGAACGCCCGCCGCGTGCATACCCGTTTGTCTGGGCATATTTTCAAGGCGCAACGACATATCTATTATCGTTTTTGCGGTGACGTCTTCTTCGTAATATTTGATGAAATCGGGCGAAAGCATTTTCGCCTTTTCTTCGTCGTCCTTGTAAGGCCCGCGACCGAGAGCCTGCGACAGCGAAATATGTACGACGTCGTTTATCGCCTTTGCCCATTTGTCGGCGTCGGCGTAAGGAATGCTGTAAACGCGCGCGACGTCCTTTATAACCGCACGTGCGGACAACGTGCCGTAAGTTATAATCTGCGCGACGTGGTCTTTGCCGTACTTTTCCTGAACGTACTGGATCGTGCGCTCCCTGTTGACCGTGCAGAAGTCGATATCGAAGTCGGGCATCGACACCCTTTCCGGGTTTAAGAACCTTTCAAAGAACAGGTCGTATTTCAAGGGATCGACGTTTGTGATGCCGATTGCGTATGCGACGATACTTCCGACGCCGCTTCCGCGCCCGGGACCGACGGGGATACCGTGAGTTTTGCTGTAATTCACGAAATCCCAGACGATAAGGTAATATCCCGCAAAGCCCATCTTGATGATGACGCCAAGCTCGTATTCCAGCCTTTCCCTGACCTCGTCCGTGACGACTTTATATCGTTTTGCAATGCCTTCTTCCGCAAGGTCGCGAAGATATGCCGCTTCCCTTTGGTTGTTTTCCTTGGGAAGATAATCGTATTTGGCGGGGGTTGCGAACTCAGGGATTTCGTAATGCCCGGCAGGCGCCGCCGTTGCCGGAACGAATTCGATTTTATTCGCGATTTCGACGGTGTTGTCAAGCGCTTCCTCGATCCACGAAAACTTGTCGTGCATTTCGTCGTACGATTTAAGGTAAAATTCCTCGGGTTCAAGCCTTATGCGGTCGGAGTCGGTCAGCTGCTTTTTCATACTGATGCACATCAGCACGTCCTGCATGTCGGCGTCGTTCTTTTCAATGTAGTGAACGTCGTTTGTCGCGACGACTTTCACGCCGATTTCCCTTGCAAGCCTTACGAGTTCGGGCAACGCTTTCTTTTCTTCCGCAATGCCGTGGTCCTGAAGTTCGATATAATAATCGTCGCCGAAGATTTCTTTGAATTCCAGCGCCGACCTTTTCGCTCCTTCGTAATTGTCCTCGATAATCAGACGGGGCACTTCGCCCTGCACGCAGGCGGACAAACAAATTATTCCTTCGGAATACTGCCTTAAAACGTTCATATCGATACGCGGACGATAATAAAAACCGTCCTTAAACGATATCGACGAAAGTTTCATAAGATTGTCGTATCCCGTTTTGTTTTTCGCAATCAGAATAAGGTGATGGCGCTTTTCGGTCGGATCGCAGTTTTTAATATCCCTGACCGTGTAAAACTCGCTGCCGATAATGGGCTTTATGCCCGCTTTTTTCATCGCCTCGATGAAGGAATAAACGCCGTACATATTGCCGTGATCGGTAATCGCGCAGGCGGTCATTCCTTTTGCTTTCAACGCTTCGGCAAGGGGGGACCTTTTTCCTTCGCCCGAGATTCTCGCCGCGCCGTCAAGCAGGCTGTATTCGGTATGCAAATGAAGATGGACGAATTCTTTACTCATTTTCGTTCTCCGCGTCGTTTGCGGCAGAAAGTTCTTCCGCAATCGAGATTATTTTTCTGAATCTGTGATTGATGCAACTTTTGCTCACGCCGAGTTTTTCGGCAAAAAAATCAAGCGTTGCCTCGGGGTATTCTTTTCGCAGCGCGATAAGAGATCGCAACTCTTCGCTCAGCCTTTTCACTCCGAAATTCTTTTCGATATTTTCAATCGCAAGAAGCTGTTTCGTGCTGGCGATTGCCGTCTTGTCCATATTCGCGACGGAGCAGTTGCTCTTTCTGTTAACGTTGTTGTTGACAAGCCTTTCAATCATTACGTCCTGCATATAAAGCACCGTTTCGGACGCGCCGAGCAGCGCAAAGAAGTTTGAAATGACTTCGCTTTCCTTGACGTACACGATAAACTTATTGCCTCGTTCCACCGTTTTTGCGACAATATCGAAACTTAACAACAGTTTTTTGACTGATAAAGCATACGTTTCGTCCGCAAGCGCAAATTCAAGATAATACCCGCTTCCCGACGACTCGATATCCGCGTCTTCGCCGATAAGTTTTTCGGGCACGTTTGCGGAACCCGTCGCCACGAACAACGATTTCAGATACGTCTTTGCACAGCACTCGTTCATCACGACCTTGTTGTCGATACCTTCGACAAAGTCATAGCCGTCTTTCGTTTTTCTGATAATGCCGGCGTCGTACAACATATCGTGCGTGATTGCGGGCGGCACTTTCATAACGTACAGTTTGCCCTTTTGAAGCCCCGTGTTCACGTTCGTAACGTCAACGTCGATTTCCGCGTTGTACGTCGTTTTGACGGCGATTGCCGTCGATTTTATATATTCGTAGTCCTGCGACTCGAAAACGAGCTCGGTTTTGTTTTTCAGTATTCTTAAACTGCCGATTGCTTTTATCGCGGCGGATAGCCATGCCGTCGCGCAACATTTGTTTTCAAATTCCGTCGTCAGTAATTCGTTTTTTGCGTATCTGTTAAAGTTCAGTTTTTCCATGTTTTTTCTTCCAGTCGGCAAGCCTTGTGAACTCGGGCTTTTTGTCAAGGTTTACGACGCGTGTATGCGGCACGTCGTATTTTTTTATTATTTCTTCCGCCCTGTTAAAATTGCCGATTGCGCTTAACTTGTGGGCGTCGCTGTTCACGATAAAATTGCAGTCGGTATCAAGCATTTCGGGCAACAGCCTTTCGACAAGCGGCAGATGTTTCATATTGATTTCGATAAGAGTGCCACACCTTGCCGCGGTTTTGCACACTTCCTTTACGTCAACGATCGCGTGGTTCCCGACGTGCGACAAAATATCGACGGGATTGTTTTCGATTGCCGCGATAAACGCGTCGGTCGCCGCCGCTTTTTTCTTTGCGGTCGTGCCGAAAACGTCGGTGATGAACCCGTTGAAAAGGACGTATGAAAAATAATCCTTGACCGACGTGCTTTTGATGAACCGATGAAACCCCGCGACAAGAATATCCATATTCATAAGATGCTTGTCCGTCACGTCAAGATTGCCCTTCGTGTCGACGATATCCGCCTCCACGCCAAGCAACAAATTGACGTTTTCAAGGTTTTCCCTTACCTTTTTTACGTCGATTATTTCTTTTTCAAACTTCTTTTCCGTCAGCGACAGCGTTACGTTTGCAAACCCGTGGTCGGTGACCGCAAGTTCTTTCAGACCGATTTTCCCGGCGTAAAGCGCGGCGTCGGATATTTTCGCCCGTCCGTCGCTGTAAACCGAATGTGTGTGATAGTCGCCGTAAAATTTCATATGTTTCCTATTATTTCGATTTCTCTTTCAAGACTTATGCCGAACGCGCATTTTACCTTGTCCGAAATCGCGTCCGACAGTATTTTGTAGTCGCGGCTTGTCGCCCCGCCCGAGTTTATTATAAACCCTGCGTGTTTTTCGGACACCTTCGCGCCGCCTTCCGAAAACCCTTTAAGATTCAGTGCGTCGATATAATACGCCGCGCTCACAAGGTCGTGTTTTTTGAAAGTGCTTCCAAGCGACGGACTGTCGGGTTGCGCCGCCCGCCGTATTGTTTCGCAATCTTTCGCGCGCGCCGCGATAAGATTTTTGTCTTTCCTTTTCAACCTTAGTGTTGCCGACAGAACGACGTAGCCTTTCTTTTTCACTACGCTGTCCCGATACGAAAACCACAGGTCGGACTTTTGGATTTTTTGCACGATTCCGCCGTGTAAAACGGTTATTTCGGTGACATAATCCCCGATTTCCGTACCGAACGCCCCTGCGTTCATCGTTAACGCGCCGCCAAACGTCCCCGGGATTCCCGAAAGTTCTTCAAGTCCCGAAAGCCCTTTGTCTAACGCCGCGCGAAACAGACTTTTCATCGTTTCGCCGCAACGCCCGACAATTTCTGCGCCTCGGACTTCAATGCCCTTCACGCGTTTAAGACATATCACGTTTCCGACGCCGTCGTCGGATATCAGCGTGTTCGTGCCGTTGCCGAGAATAAAAAACTTCTCGTTCTTTTCCGTCAGATATTCAACCGCCCTTACGACTTCGCTTTCGTTTTCGGGCAGATACAGTTTTTTGATTTTCCCGCCGCTTAAAAATGACGAATATTTCTTCCCGTCGGCGTTTTCGATTACCTTAATCCCGTCCATTTTACCATTTTATGAAAACGGACGAAAAAGGTTAATCCCTGTTCATTCTTTCGATAAGTTCTTCATTGGCGTCGTAGCCCATTTGCTTCAAGCGGAAATTCTTTGCCGCGACTTCGACGATAATCGCAAGGTTTCTGCCCATAATGACCGGGACGATAAGTTTCGGAATTTCGACGCCCAAAACGTTATAAGTACGCATCGGCGCGTCGCTTCGTTCATAGTTTTGCGATTTTTCGTATTCGACAAGTTCGATAACAAGGTCGACGTTGGTTTTCCTTAAAATGCCAGCAACGCCGTACATGTTCCTGACGTTGATAAATCCGACGCCGCGAAGCTCGATAAAGTCCTGAATCTTGTCGGGCGAGGAGCCTTGTATCGTGTCCTTTATGACTTTCAGCTCGACTGCGTCGTCCGCGACGAGCATATGTCCCCTGTGAATGAGTTCGAGCGCGGTTTCGCTTTTACCGACGCCGCTGATGCCCGTAAGCAACACGCCGATGCCGTCGATGTCCAAGAGAGTTCCGTGTATTCTGGTTTTCGGCGCAAGAAAATCGTTCAGGAAATTGATGATATCGTTGACGACTTCCGACGTAATCGCATTCGATTGCAAAACCGGCGTGTCGTACTCTTTCGCAAGGTCAAGCATATCCTTGCACGGTTCGAGCCCTCTTGAAATTATGATGCACGGGACTTCCGTTTTGAACAGTTTTTTCAGCGCTGCACGGCGGTTTTCGTCGGTCATCTGATAAAGATAGTACATTTCGGCGTTGCCGAGCACCTGCACGCGGCTTCTTGCAAAATAGTCGTCAAAGCCCGAAAGAATAAGCCCCGGACGGTTGACGCTCACCGTTTGCAACGTGATTTGCCGCGCGGTATTCATATAAATGATTTTCAGTTTCAGAAGGTTTGCGAAATCGCGAAGAGCGATAATTTCGCCGCTTGTTTCTTCGATTCCGGTATTGACTTTGATTTTCATAATTATCTCCTAAAAGCAAAACTTCCTTATGGTTTTCGCGACGCCGTCGTCTTCGCAGTTTTCCGCGATATAATCAGCCGCGTTTTTCAGCGTGTCAACGGCGTTTCCGACCGCAACGCCCATCCCCGCGACTTCGATCATTTGCAAATCGTTCAGATTGTCGCCGAAAGTCATCGTGTCCGAAAGGCTTATGCCGTATTTGTTTGCAAGAAAATTGACCGCTTTCCCTTTGGACGCGTGCGTGTCAACCGCTTCGACGTTGTACGGCTTACTGCTGTTGATCAAAAGCCTGTCGCCGAATTCCTTGATCGCGGCGTTTCTGACCTGCTCCGTTATCGACGAATCCATGCTGCAATACACCTTGTTTACGGGCGCGTCCGTCGTTTTGAAAAACGCTTTGAAATCCCCGACGACGTTAAGCGGCACCCCGCAAACCCGCGCGTAATCCACGCTGTACGGATTTTCCTTTTCGACGCAAAGATTGTCCCCGACGTACACTTGCGGAAACACGTTTTGTTTTTTCATAAATTCCACGTAATCGACGGCAAGGTCTTTGTCGATATAGTTGACGAGCAGGGTTTCTTCGGTGTCGATATTTTTGATTAAAGAGCCCTGATAACTGATGATTTCGCCGTGCAGACCGAATTCCCGCGCGATTTTGACGATACTTTTGAACATTCTTCCCGTGCAAATCGCGAACCTACCGCCGCGGGCGATATATTCGCATATCGTGTCTTTCGTGAAATCGCTTATCACGCCGCTTTTAGGAAGCAACGTGTCGTCGTAGTCGCAAGCGATAAACTTATATTTCATAAGCGTTACCTCAAATTAAGTAAATACTATTATATATTATCCTTACGATTTCAACAACGATTTTTAGGCTTAAAAATTATTTTTGATTTTTGCCGTCGAAGAATGCGCGGATTTTTTCCGCGTCGCCTCTCGAAATGCCCTTGACGGACGCAAGCGTATCGACGGAAGCAGCTTTGATTCTGTCAATGGTTTTGAAATGATTGTATAAAATATCCGTTTTTTTGTCGCCGATGCCTTCGATGTCTTTCAGGCTCGACACCTTTAAGCGGTTTGTGTGCAGGCGAGTGGCGTAATCCACCGCAAAACGATGCGCCTCGTCGCGGAGTCTCATCAAAAGCGCAAGCGCAGGCGAACGGCGCGACAAATAAAGCCCTTCCGACTTATCGGGAAAATATATTATTTCGTCGCTTTCGGCAAGGGAAATCATATTGACGTAAACCCCCGCTTCCCGCATTGCGTCCTGCGCGCGTGAAAGTTGACCTTTTCCGCCGTCAATGACAATAAGATCCGGGTGCGCATTGAAACTTTCGTCCTCGGAATTTCCGATTTTCGAAAGGCGGCGAAGCAACGTTTCGTGCATGCTTTCAAAGTCGTTGTTCTGTTGGACTTTCACCTTGAAACGGCGATACGCGCTTTTTTTCGGCTCCCCGTTCTGAAACACCGTCATGCTCGCCACGACGTCCGTCCCGCTGAAATGTGAAATGTCAAAACACTCCATACGAGCGGGCGGCGACGGAAGACGTAAAATCTCTTGCAGTTTCTGCACCGCGCCTTCGGTAAGGTTATATTTTTTCAGTTGTTTTACGACAAAGGTGTCAAGATAGTTTTTCGCGTTGTTTTCCGCCATTTCGACAAGTTGTTTTCTTATGCCGCGCTGCGGAACGATGATATTAAGTTTTTTGTCGAATTTATCGGATAACACGCTTAACAATGCGTTTTCCGACGGTAAAGTCGTGTTTACGACGATTTCGTCGGGCGCGTCCGGCATATTGTCATAGTATTGCAGTATGAATTGTTCCAGAAGATTCCTGTTAAGTTCAAGTTCGTCTTTGGCTTTGTTTTCCGCATTTTCGACAGGTTTTGAAAAGCCTGAATTTATGCTTTCGACGGGATAATTGTCGCCACCGACAAGCTTTCCGCCGCGCACCATAAGCACCGATACGGCGGTATATACACCATTGTCCAAAACCGAAAACACGTCCATATTGTAGTCTTTCGGAAGTGCGGCGATTTGCTGACGGATAAGTTTATCGAGCGTGTGCAGGCGGTTTTTGAAATACAGTGCGCTTTCAAAATCTTCCCTTGCCGACGCGTCGTACATTTTCTTTTCAATGACTTTTTTTATCTCTTCGTCGTTTCCCTTTAAGAACGAAATTACGTCGGAAATTACCTTGCCGTATTCCTCGCGGGTAACGTTTCCTGAACACGGCGCAAGACACCGCCCGATATGACTCATCAGACACGGTCTGTGCGACGAAGGAAGGTGCGACAAATCCTTATTGCAACTTCTCACGGGGAATGCGCTGCCGATAAGTTCCAGAATATCTTTTGTGTTCACGCCGACCATATAGGGTCCGAAGTATTTGCTGCCGTCGTCGACAAGTTTCCTTACGACCTGCACCGACGGAAATTTTTCTTTGACGTTAATCTTGATGAAAGGATATTGTTTGTCGTCTTTCAACAAAATATTGTACTTCGGCGCGTACTTTTTGATAAGATTGTTTTCCAGAACGAGCGCTTCTTCTTCGGTCGCGCACATAATGTAACGAAAATCGACGATGTTTTCGACAAGTTTCATCGTTTTTTCGGTTTTTACGGACGAATGGAAATACTGACTTACCCTGTTTTTAAGGTTGACCGCTTTCCCAACGTAAATGACCGTGCCGGAAGCGTCCGACATAATATATACGCCGGGGCTTTGCGGAAGATCTTTCAGTTTTTGTCTGATTACGTCGTTCATGGTCGGATTTTTGAAAAATAATATTAAATGAAACCGCCGTCAACGGTAATTGCCTGCCCCGTGATAAAGGACGATTTGTCGGACAACAAAAACGACACTACGTCCGCAACGTCTTTGGGCGTGCCGATTCTGCCTATCGCCGTTTCGTCGATAAGAGTCTGCATTTCGCATGCAGTAAAGTTTTCTTTTCTCATCATATCGGTGTCGATGCAACCGGGACACACCGCGTTCACCCTGATTCCCGACAACCCGAGTTCCTTTGCCATCGCCTCGGAAAACGCAATAACGCCCGCTTTCGACGCGGAATAAACCGCCTCGCACGACGCGCCCGTTTTTCCCCATATCGACGACACGTTAACAATGACGCCGCTTTTTCTTTTCACCATATCGGGAATTACTTCTTTCACAGTATAAATAACGCCTTTCAAATTTGTGTCAATAACACTGTCACATTGACATAAATCCATATCTTCGAGCAGCCCCGTCACGCTTATTCCCGCATTGCACACAAGGTGCGTTATGTTTCCGAATTTGTTTCTGACCGCGCTTACCATACTTGCGACCTCGTCGTACTTCGACACGTCGGCTTTCACAAGCATTACGGACGTATATTTTTCAAGCTCGTTTTTGAGCGCGACCGCCGCGCTTTCGCTTTTGTTGAAATTTATCGCGACGTTGTAGCCTTCTTTTGCAAGCGCCCTTGCGATTTCCGCGCCGATACCTTTTGACGCGCCCGTTATCAATACCGTTTTCATAATTGTTTCCTTGATTTTTATATTTTATATTATATAATAACGTACATAATTTATCAATTATATTTTGCTTTACTTTTTTGCCGCTTTATTGTACAATACGCCCATATCGCATTGTTTTGAGGAAATATGAAAATACTCATCGTTTGTTCGTCAAATACCTGCCGCAGTCCTTATGCGGAATTTATATTCAAACGTCTGGTGTCGGAAAGCGAAGTTCTGAAAAAGAATATCGAAAGCGTCACGTCGTCGGCGGTTTTCAATCAGTCGCGCGCGATGCACCCGAAAACTTACGCGCTCCTTCTGGAAGAAGGCTTTGCAAAGGAGGAACTCGACGCCTTCAAGCCCGACTTCATTCTTAAAGACAGGAAAAAGTTTGACGAAGCTGACGTCATTATCGGCATGGGTTATCTTCAATGGTTTTTGCTTCCTTTTAAGTACAAGAAAAAATACGTCAATCTTTCAAAAGCCGCCATCGGAAAAAACATCAACATTCCCGATCCGTTTTACAGAAAGTCGATGGAATTTTACAAAAATACGATGGACGTCATCAAGACTTATCTCATCGTTTATGCCGAAAAACTTGAAAAAGAATTTTCAAAAAAAGATTAAGCGCGCCTTTTAAGCATTTTCACAATCACGATTATCAATACGGCAGCAACCGCCGAAAACACAACCGCACTCGTAACGCCGCCCGACACCGCTCGGACGGTTTTTTCACTTGTTTTGACGTTCACTTTATATCCCGCAATCGATTTGCCGCCGACGCTGCAAATTATCGTGTATTCGCCTTTTGTTTCGGGCGTAAAGGAAATTTCCGTGCCGATTTTCGTGTCGACGCGTCGCCCGTTTTCGTCGTAAATATCCCACACGATTACAAGTTCGGGATCAAGCATATACGCGTTGTCAAGTTTATAAACGACAGTGCTTTCGGCGCGCACGACGGCATCGCCGACAACCGAAAGTTGTGCGTCTTCAACCGTTTGAACGTAGTTGACTTTGACGGTGATTATCTCGGACGTATCGTTGATATACGCGCTGTTCGCGGCGTAAATAAAATACGTTCCGGGCTCCGTCGGGGTAAAGTCGATCCTTGCGCCGTTTACGCTGTAAACAACCTCGCCGCCCGAAAGCGTTCCGTTTTTGCCGGCTTTCACGACGTACATTTTTAGGCTCTTGTAAGCGACGTCGGTTTCGGGCGCAAAGCCTTCTTCGTCAAAGTATCTGAGCTTTGCAAAAGCGACGACTTTTTTCGGCGACGAAATGTTCTGGTTAAGCGCGTCAAGGCTTTCGTCTTCGATAAAGACTTTGATTTCTTTAATATGCTTAAAGTCAACAAAGGCACTTAAATTAAGTTTTTTTGCGGTATAAACACCGTTTCCGTACGATACTGTGCCTGTCACAACGGCAGGAGTACTTGTCATCACGTCGTAAACGGTTGCCGATTTCCTGTTGAATCTTATTTCCAGCACCGCCGCCGCAAAGGATACGAAAGGCGTTGCCATGCTCGTGCCGTCTTTTGTGCAGTACGGCTCGGTTTCGCCCGACTTTGCCGCGCTTATTATTTTTTGTCCCGGCGCAGCAATGTCGTACGCCGCGCCGTAGTTGGATTTCGGCGCGGGAATAAGACCTTCACCGTAATTCATAACGCCGATAACGTTTTCAAGGCACGCCGGACTTCCTAAACTATATCCACTCGACGATGAGTTATATCCTTTGTTTCCCGCCGCCGCGCAAACTATGACTCCTTCACGCACCGCGCTTTGTATCATGACGTCAATCGCGCCGTTTTTGCCCCACGATGAAGTGTCCGACGATCTTATCATGTTTGTCAGCGACATATTTATCACAATCGTCTTGTTTTGCGTAGCAAGATCTTTGACGTAACTTATTGCGTCCACGACTGCGACGGCTTCGAAACTTCCTTTGCTGTCGCCGGCTTTCACGGGCAAAATCTTAATGTAATCTTCAAGCCCGTATTTTTTGATTTCCTGCGCGACGATGCCCGCAACGTGCGTGCCGTGCCCGACAAGAGTGCCGTTATTGCAAGTGTCGTCGATGTAATCTCTGCCGTTTTTATGAGTGATCGCGTTATACCAAAGTCCTTCGTCGCACAATACGCCGTCGAACAACTCGTGCGAGGCGTTAATCCCCGTGTCGATCACCGCAACAAGGACGGAATTTTTTTTGAAATCGGCTTTTTCCGCCGTGGAAAGCCCGTCTTTTATCTTATTTATCGCTTGAAGAGTATCGTTGAAATTATTATAATCTTCGCCGTCAAACCATTGATTTGAAACGGCGTCGGGAAGCACGGCGGCATACGCGACGTCGTTTGTGAAAAATCCGCACGAAAACGCGCCCGCAATCAGCGCAAGCAACACTATGAATATGGTAAGATTTTTCACGGCTTGTTTTTTCATATCAAATATTATAGCCCACTTTTTCTTAAAACACAATAAAAAACCGCCCCTATGGGCGGTTTAAGCGATTTTTTTCGGTCAGGCGTTCAGAACTTTCCTTAAAAATTCTTTCGTCCTGTCGTTTTGCGGGTGCTCGAAAAAGTCTTTCGGGTTGTTTTCTTCGGTGATTTTTCCTTCGGACATAAACAAAATCCTTGTGCCGACTTCTTTCGCAAACCCCATTTCGTGCGTGACGATGACCATCGTCATACCTTCTTCCGCAAGTTCTTTGATAAGGTCCAGAACTTCGCCGACCATTTCGGGATCGAGCGCGGACGTCGGCTCGTCAAAAAGCATGACTTTGGGATTCATTGCAAGCGCCCTTGCGATGGCGATACGCTGCTTTTGTCCGCCCGACAAGGTCGAAGGATACGCGTCGGCTTTTTGTTCCAGCCCGATTCTTTTCAGAAGTCGCATCGCGTTTTCTTCCGCATGCGCCTTGATTTCCTTCTTCGACGAGAATTCCGGCGCGACGACCTGTTTTTCTGCGATATGGTTCTTATGTGAAACGGCGCGTTCTTTCTTTTCGATTTTCGCGATGAGTTTCAGTTTCTTTTTCGTCAGTTCGGGATCGTACGTCGCATAGGTTTTCCCCTGCCTTTCTTCCGACTTTTTGGTTTTTTCCCATTCGGCGGAAACGTCTTTCAGCACGGCTTTCAGTTCTTCCGACTGCTTTATGAGTTGTTCCTTTTCGGCGTCGATTTTCGCATTGATTTTATCGCCGTATTTTTTATAAAACTTATTATAAATCGGCACAAAAGCATTCTTTATCTTTTGTTTTCGCATATTTGAAATGCCGATTCTGACAGGTGCAAGCGTAATATTCTTTTTTACGGTATAGTTGTTGAAAAGGTTAAACTGCTGGAATACCATACCGATATTCTGACGTTGGACGTTTATGTTGACTTTAAGGTCGGCAAGGTCGTTGCCCATAAAAAGTATTCGCCCCGCCGTCGGATCTTCAAGAACGTTCAAGCACCTTAAAAACGTCGATTTTCCGCCGCCGGACGGCCCGACGATAACCACTTTTTCGCCTTCGTAAATCTTTGTCGAAATGTCGTCCAGAACAAGAAGATCGCCAAATTTTTTGGTAAGGTTTTCGACTTCCAGCATCGCTTTCTTTTCGTCGGCTTGCGCGTGGCATTCCGCCGCGATTAAACTTTCGTTTTCGTTATTTATCACTTTTCGCAAACCTCCTTTCAATCATCTTGATAATCACCGTCAGAATTCCGACAATGACAAGATAGAACAGCGCAAGTACGAGATACGGTATCATAAATTCGTACGACGACGAGCCGATAAGTTTGAACGCCTGCGTGAGATCAAACACGGCGATAAACCCGGCGACCGACGTGTCTTTGACAAGCGCGATAAGTTCGTTACCGAGCGCGGGCAGGCTGTTTTTGAGCGCCTGCGGCAAAACGATTCTGAGCATCGTCGACGGATAAGAAAGCCCGAGCGCGCGCCCCGCTTCCCTTTGTCCAGCGTCGACGGACAAAATACCGCTGCGCATTATTTCCGAAACGTACGCGCCCGAATTTATGCCAAACGTAACGATTGCCACGACAAGTTTGTCGATATTGACGCCCGCAAGCGGGAAAATCACGTAATACAACAGCAAAAGTTGCACGACAATCGGCGTGCCCCTGAAAAATCCGACGTATATATCGCCGATTTTCGAAATCCACTTGAAAACTTTGCTTTGCTTCCCCGCGACCTTGACAATAGCAACGAAGGTACCTATACAGATACCTATCAGAAAGCCGAATACGGCAATGTACGCTGTGTTTTTGAAACCCAGCAGTACATTTTTGTATCCTTCGTTCTCAACGAACGACCTTATAAAGATTTGCCACTTTTTTTCAAACACGGTCTTATTTATTTACGTTTTTAAGAAGAGTTTGTGCAACCGCCTTATCGACGATGATAAACGAGATGTTGCCGTCAAGCATCGATTGTACCGCAAGTGCGGGAGAATCGTATCCGCTGAAATCGAGATTTGCAAAACCCGCAAATTCAAGCGCTTCGTTGCCTTTCACGAATTGCTGACCTGTCGTGCCGGCTTGTCCGCCGCACTTTGCCGCCGCTCCCGACAGAGAAGCGAGTTTTTGAAGCATTGCGTCCTTATCGGTGCATGCGTCGAACGTGGTGTCGTCCGCTTTGACAACGACGACTTGCGTGGTATCGAAGTAAGGTTTCGTGAAGTTTACCATTTGTTTGCGGTCTTCGCTTATGGTAAGAGCCGCCATACCGATGTCGTATTTGTCGATTGTCTGAACAGCCGTCACGACCGCGTCGAAGTCCATATGTTCCACGACAAGGGTTTTGCCCATTTCGTTTGCGATAAGTTGCGCGATTTCGATGTCGATACCGGCGATTTTGTTGCCGTTGTAGTACTCAAACGGAGCAAAGTCGATATTCGTTGCGACGACAAGTTCGTTTGCGCCGTCGGTCGCGCTGGTTTTAATGCTGTTGCTGCCAAACGTCGCAAGCTGGTCTTCCGTGGCGTTAAGGTACTTGTCCATAATCGCCTGGATTTCCGTGGCTTTTGCGTCAAGAATGCCGTTTACGGTGTTAAGAAGTTCCGTATCTTCCTTTTTGACGATGAAAGCGTATTGTTCGCTTGAAAGGTCGACGTCGACCATTTTGATTTTTTCTGTTGCTCCGCCGCCTTTTTTGTCGCATGCGGTGAATGCGAACGCACAGATGATAACCATTGCGACGGTCAGTAATGCCGCGAGTATTTTTTTCATTTTTATACCTCAAAAAATTTATTTCGTTTTCGATGATGCAATCATAGCATAACTATTCGCGCTTGGCAAGCAATTTTGCATAAATATTCACAAAAAATTAAATATTTTTGTATTTCACTGTATATATGAATAAAATCCTGCATATTTTGCAAGATTTTATACATTTATTCGGTTTTATTGAATTTTACGAAAAGGATTTTTCAAAAACGACGTCGCCGTCAAGGGTTCTTACGACGAATCCGTCTTCGTCCAGAAGCATATAAGACGGCTTGCACCCGTTCTTCGGAAGGGACGCCGACGCCACGCATACGCACGTCGTTCCGTCGCGTTCCGTCAGTTCGTTCACGTGAAAATGCCCGTACACCAGAAGGTCGCAACCTATCGGTAACACGTCCTTATTGAAATAATGCCCGTGCGTGAAAGTCACCCTTTCCCCGCCGACGTTTACGTGCACCGCGGGCGAAAACGGAAACGTTGAAATCATTTCGTCGATTTCGGCGTCGCAGTTCCCCTTGATTGCAATGATTTTGTCCGACAAGGAATTGAAAAGTTCCGCAACCTTCATCGGGGCGTGTTCTTCCGGCAAAGGGTTTCTGGGACCGTGATAGTACAAGTCGCCAAGGAGCACGAGTTTGTCCGCGCCCGACTTTTCAAATTCTTCCACGACCTTTTTCGCAAAGAAGTACGAGCCGTGTATATCCGTCGCGATAAAGTATTTCATATTATTCAAGCCCGTTGGGGTTCATTTTTTGCCAACGCCAGCTGTCTTCCGCCATGCGGTGAAGATCGAACTTGCATTCCCAGCCGAGTTCTTTTTTGGCTTTCGAGCAATCGGCGTAGCATTCCGCGATGTCGCCTGCGCGGCGGCCGTCGATCTGATACGCGATGGGGTGTCCGACGACTTTTGAAAACTCGTTAATCATTTCCAGCACGCTGTATCCGTGTCCGGTGCCGAGGTTGTAGATGACGAGCCCGGAATTTTCGTGCAGTTTTTTAAGCGCGGCGATGTGACCTTTCGCAAGGTCGACGACGTGGATATAATCCCTGACGCCCGTGCCGTCTTTCGTGGGATAATCGTTGCCGAAAACGTGGACTTTTTCAAGTTTTCCGACGGCAACCTGCGTGATATAAGGCACAAGGTTGTTGGGGATACCGTTGGGATCTTCGCCGATAAGCCCGCTTTCGTGCGCGCCGATGGGGTTGAAGTATCTTAAAAGCGCGATATTGAACGAGTTGTCGCTGTGATAAAAGTCTTTCAGGATCTGCTCGATCATAAGTTTCGTCTGTCCGTACGGATTGGTTGCGGACAGCGGAAAATCTTCAAAAATAGGCACCGACTTCGGGCAGCCGTAAACGGTCGCGGACGAAGAAAACACAAGGTTTTTCACGCCGCACTCGCGCATGCAGTCGATGAGAACGAGCGTGGAATTAAGGTTGTTGTCGTAATACGCAAGCGGGATTTTCACACTTTCGCCAACCGCTTTCAGCCCTGCGAAGTGGATTACGTCGGTGGGTTTTTCGTCCTTGAAGATTTTGAGTAATTTTGCTTTGTCGCGCACGTCCACGTTGTAAAACGCGGGACGTTTCCCCGTGATTTGTTCGATACGGTCGACAACGCCGATTTTCGAATTTGAAAGGTTATCGACAATTACGACGTCCTGATTATCGTTCAAAAGTTCGATAACGGTGTGGCTTCCGATATAACCGGTGCCGCCGGTGACCAAAACTTTGTTCATATATAACCTGCCTTTGGCGGATAATCCGCGAAATATTATTTTCGTATATAGTATATCACGAATTGAAAAAGTTGCAATAGGTAAAAAATAATCTGACAAAAAATTTACAACATAAATATATTTAATATATAAAATATACAAAAAACAAGGCCCGTCTTCCGACGAGCCTTTTCGTTAAGCAAAAATTACTTTTTGAGTGCGATGGTTTCTTTTGCCTTGTTGACGATGTCTTCGACCGTAAGGTGGAATTTTTCGGCAAGGTATTCTTTCTTACCGACTTCGCCAAAGGTGTTGTTGACGCCGATCATGCCGACGGGAGCCGGGCACTTGGACACGACGACTTCGGACACCGCGCTGCCGAGACCGCCCTGCAAGGTGTGGTTTTCGCAAGTGACGAGCGCGCCGGTTGTCTTGACCGCGTTGACGATTGCTTCTTCGTCGATGGGTTTCCAGGTGTGGATATTCAGAACGCCCGCGTCGATGCCTTCTTCTTTCAGAATTTCGGCGGCTTTCAACGCTTTTTCAACCATAATACCGCTTGCGACAAGGGTAACGTCTTTGCCGGCTTTCACGGTGATGGCTTTGCCGAGTTTGAAATCGGGAACGTCGTCGAAGATATGTTCGGGCTTTTTCCTGAACAGACGAATATAAACCGCGCCGGGATAGTCGATAATCTGAGGGATTGCGCGGGCGAGCATTGCGCCGTCGGTAGGCTCGAAGCATACCATATTGGGGATTGCGCGCATAATCGCCATATCTTCAAACGGCATGTGGGTGCCGCCGTTGGCTTCCGCCATGATGCCGGGGTCGGAGCCGACGATTTTCACGTGTTGTTTTGCGTACGCGACGGAGATGAAAATCGTGTCGTAGCAACGACGCGTCGCGAACGGAGCGAACGAATATGCAAACGGGATTTTGCCCATTGCGGACATACCCGCGGCGATACCGATCATATTTGCCTCGGCGATACCGACGTTTACGAACCTGTCGGGATGCGCTTCTTTGAACGCTTTCGTTGCGTGGCAGCCCATAAGGTCGGCTTCCAGAACGACGATGCGTTTATCGGTGTTTGCGATTTCAGCCAAAGTATTGGCAAGCACTTGCCTCATTTCTTTTTCGTCAGTCATTATTCATACCTCCCCGTTTCTTTTCTCCAAAGTTCCTCGGGAATCGACATGCTGTGGCAGTTTGCGACGCCTTCGGTGAAGGACGCGCCGAAGCCTTTTATCGTATCGAGGATAATCATGCTGGGTTTGCCCTTTTGCGCTTTTGCCGCGTCGATTGCGTCGGAGATTGCGACAAGGTCATGCCCGTTGATTTCTTGGGTGAAGAAGTTGAAAGCCTTCCACTTGTCCGCTGCGGGTGCAAGCGAGTTGATTGTATCGGTGGGGCCGTCAAGTTGCATTTTGTTGTTGTCAAGGAACACGATGAGATTGTCAAGGCCGTGGTTGCCCGCAAACATCGACGCTTCCCAGATCTGACCTTCCTGCGATTCACCGTCGCCGATGAAGCAGTAAATCGTTGCGGGATTATCGTCCATTTTTGCAGTCAGAGCCATGCCGACCGCCGCCGACAAGCCTTGTCCCAAAGAACCCGCCGTAAAGTCGATACCGGGGGTTTTGTTCATATCGCAGTGCGAGGGAAGATTCGTCCCGTTTCTGTTCAAAGTGGATTCCCACTCGTGCGGGTAAAATCCGAGATCGCCAAGCACGGCGTACATTGCGGGGCCTGCGTGTCCTTTGGACATAATAACGCGGTCGCGGTCTTGTTTTTTGGGATTTTTAGGGTCGACGTTTGCTTTGTCGTAGTAAATGACGGTAAGCGCGTCCATGACAGACATCGTGCCGCCGATATGTCCGACACCGAAGTGTCCGATAATTTCGATTGCGTCGTCACGGAGTTTTCTGGCTTTTGCCGTCAGGAAATCGAGTTTTTGTTTTTCCATATACTCCTCCTTACCTGAGATTGATTTTATTATACATTGTAAAACCCGCCCGTGTCAAAGCGAGTTTAACAAAATGTTTTCCGTATAAACAATTGAAAATATTTGTTTATTTTTTCGTGAATTTTTTCACGGGTTTATGCGACTGATCCTTTTTGGGCATTGCCGCCTGTTCCTGCGCCTTTCTTTCTTCGGCGCGGCGCTCCTTTTCAGCGGTGGCAGCCTCGATTTGTTTTTGTCTTTCTTCCGCTTTTTGCGCTTTTTCAAGGGCTTTTGCCTGCTGTTCTTTGCGCTTATCCGACGACTTTTTGAGTTTCAGCGACATCTTTACGATATAATATACGGTGCTCAAAAAAGTGAACAGCAAAATAATGAGCGTGAAGTAATAACGGAAGTTATACCATTTAATATTGCCCGACGCGTATTCGTCGTACGCAAGAAGAATCGCGACGATAACGCTCACGAGTTCCACGACGGCTTCCATAATCGACGCGACTTTTTTGGTCGTTTTGATCTGATATTTCGCGTCGCCGATACTTTCTTTGACAGTTTTCTGATCCTTTATGCTTGCGATGACCTGCACGAAGAAACAAATCGCAAATACGATAATGAGCGGCAGCACCGCAAACTTGATAATGCCCGACGCTCCGCCCGCTTTTGCGCCTTCCGAAAAGCTGTTGACGGTCTTTACAATGAAAAGAACCATCGAAATAAGCGAGAAAACCGTTGAAAGCGAAAGTCCCGTCGACTTTTTGTTTTTTGCCATAATCCTACCTCGAATGTCGTTGATAAAAACATATTAACACTTTATTTTGGGTTTTGCAATATTACGATTTTCTTTTGATAAATTTTTTATTGCCTATATCCGTTTTTGTTGATATAATCGAACATATAAGGAGATTGTTATGGAAGAAACTATGTCAAAAAAACCAAACGTAATATCGCGCCTTAAAACCGAGCTGAAAAAACCTTTCACGAAAAACATGCTTATGTTTTCGCTCGGGACGATCGGACGCGATTTTTTGTACTTTTTGTTCAACAGTTTTTTGATGACGTTCATATTGTTCACAAAGACTATTGACAACAAAATGCTGACAGTGGTTGGCGCAATCATCGTCGTCGCGCGTATTTTCGACGCTCTGAACGATCCCATTATGGGCGGCATCGTCGAAAACACCCGTACGAAATGGGGCAAGTATAAGCCGTGGCAACTTCTGGGCGCAGTCCTTACGGGTGCGGTCATCATCTCGGTATTTTGCGTGAAACTTGACGGCTGGTCGTACATAGGATTTCTGGCGTTTGCCTACCTTATGTTCAGCATTACGTTCACGATGAACGATATTTCTTACTGGGGAATGTTGCCGTCACTGACGTCGGACGAACACGAACGCAACAAACTGACGTCGTGCGCGCAGCTTCTGGCATCGGCGGGCATCGGACTTGCCACCCTTCTTATTCCCTTGTTCACGACGGGTTCGTTTGCAAAATGGGGCGCGCCCACGGGCTATAAGGTCATCGGTATCATCAGCGCGGTGCTTATGGTATTGTTCCAACTTTTTACAATCCTCGGCGTTAAGGAAAAACCCCTGCCCCCGATTAAGCCCGACAAGTCCGACAGACTTACCCTGAAAAAGATGTTCCAAACCATCGCCAAAAACGACCAGCTTTTGTGGTGCGCGCTCATAATGCTAATTTTTTCAATCGGTACGGGTGTCGTCGGTGGCGGACTTTTGACAATGTACGTTTACTTCGAGTTTGGATACGAAGGCGGATACACCCTGCTTATCGGCTTAGGCTACGGCATAATTTCCACGCTGTTTACGGCGACTTATCCGTGGCTGTCCAAAAAGTTCGGGCGCAACAAAATCTTGTATTCCGCCGGTATCGCGACAATATTCGGCTTTGCCTTAATGCTGATTTTTGCCCTTGCAATCCCCACAGGCGCGCCGAAATCTTCGGAATGGTTTGCAAAATTTATCCTTATTGCGGTTGCATATACCTTCATCGGCTACGGCGCGGGTTTCTATATGATTATGGTAATCAATATGGCAAACACCGTGGAGTATAACGAGTGGAAGTACGGTCAGCGCAACGAAAGCCTTATCTTCTCCCTGCGCCCGTTCACCGCAAAACTCAGCAGCGCGCTTACGCAGGCTCTCGTTATCGGCGTTTACGCGGTCGCAAGTATCACGACTTACACGAACGCCATCTCCAACATCGAAAACGAGGCGTCCAAAAACCTTATCACCAACAAGGTGAAAATGGAAAAAATCACGGAGATTATCAACAAAGTTTCCCTGCAAGACAGACAAATCCTTGTATCGTGCATGTGCATTATCCCCATCGTGTTTATGATTGTCGCGCTTATCCTTTACAAGAAAAAATGCACCCTGTCCGAAACGCGCCTTGCCGAAATGGTCAGGGAAACGGAAGCAAGAAAACTCGCGCTTGCCGGCGCAACCGAAAACACGGACGAGTCCGTCGCTTTTGAGGAACCCGTTGCGGAAGAATCCGCCCTTGCAAACGATGTCGTTTCTCCCCTGTCGGAAATCGCCGAAAACGTCGAGGACGCCGCCCTTAACACCCCGGACAACGAATAATCGATATTCAATCCGAAACAAAAAGCGTTCGCCAACCCGCGAACGCTTTTTTTATTTGGTTTTTAACCGACGTTAGTTTCTTTCAACGATGACCGTGCCGTCTTCTTTGACCTCAATCATATCACCGTCTTTTACGTAGTCCAAAAACTCTTTGCCGAGTTGGTCGACGCCGACGATAAAGTTGTTTTCCCAAACTTTCGCAAGGATAAGTCCCGACGTCGCAAGGCTGTCCGCCGTTTCCGAAAACAGCATTGCCGCGGGCTGCGCTTTCATTGCACAAATGGTCTGCAAAATCATGCCACCCGTCGTGCTGCCGATCGTGATGGGCAAACAAAGTGCTTTCCCCGTGATAAGTTTACCGAAAAGGTCGGGGTTGTTCTGGTCGGAAACAAAGATTTTTGCGGTGCCCGCTTCCGTGTCCTTGGGCTTAATGCCCATTGCGCTTTTCTGGCAGGACGCAAGTGTATTGAATCCCTGATGCGAAACGACTGCTTCGGCTTTGATTGCGCCCCCTGCAAAAGGTCTGCCTTTGAATACTTTCTGTGACATATTACGCCTCCTGTCCGGTGATGAGTTTCAAAATATCCTCATCTTTCATGTACTTCGCTTTGGAATAAGTACGAAGTTTATTGCTGCTCGTTACGATGGGTTTTCCACCGCAAATCGGGTTGTTGGTGTACATAAGCGGGCAAATGGACGAAAGTCTTGCTCCGGTTGCGACAAGCTTTTTATAATCGTCTGTTTTTCTGAATTTTTCGGCGACTTGCGGGGCTGCCGTAAGGACGACTTGCGTCGTAACCTTGGTTTTACCGCTCTTTTTAAGACCTTCAACTATGTTATTTGTCCAGTTTACAAGTTGCGAATAAGTAAGATGCGGGCAACCGATGAACGCGACTTTCGCTTTTGCGTCCTTGTTTTTCCACATTACGGGATAGCCCTTGTAAACGCGTTCGAGTTCGGCGTCGTCGATGACGTAAGTCTTTGCGTTTTCGACGATAAGGCTTTCGCCCTGTTCTTTCGCTTCGGGCGTAAGGTTGTCGACGTGATACAAACCGACCGCACCGTTCGACGCGGTTGCCGCGCCCATATCTTTAAGGTACGCTTTTGCGTCGTCGTTAAGTTCCGTCCCGATGAATTTGTCAAGGCCTACGATGTAAGGCACGTCTTCCATAACCTTCATACCGATTGCACTGCCGAGAATCTGCGCTTCGGGTTTTTTGGTGGTTTTGACTTCCACTCTCCACGTTGCGCGGCGTCCTTCGTCCGTCGTGAAACCATAGTTCAACGCCCTGCCGAGAATGCTCTGGAACAAATCGATCATACCGCTGTTTCTGTTGCAGCGCGCGCCGAGCACGGAGTTTGCGTATACGACCGCCGACGATTCCGCCCAGCCGATAACCTCGCCCTTCTTTGGGACGTTTCCGACTTCGGGAAGGTAGCAGGTGCAGGTGAACGCGTTCTTTTTCAGCCCGACTTTTTCAAGCTGCGCCTCGTAATCGGCTTGTTTCGAATACATAAATTTCGTGAAAATAAGTTTTTCCAGGAAATTGCACTTCACGTTTTCAAAATCGTAAGGACGAGGGTCAACCGTAAAACCGTTGGGCGCTTTAAGTCCAGCGGCGATAATTTCGTCCATAATTTTGTAAACCGGGTCAATCATTTTAAGACCGAAAGACGTCACAAGATGGCCGCAGCAATCGATAGGAATAAAATTCGTTGCTCCGACGGCATCGCCGAACAGCACGAGCGTTTTCAAAATTTTGGCTTTGGTTTCGCCCTCGTTTCCGTTCAGGATTGCAACTTCTTCGGGTGTGAGCTGCATTTTGTAATCCATAATTTGCCTCCGATTAGTTTTATCGTTTTTATTATAACGCAAAAGAGCGAAAATTGACAAGAATATTGTTAAAAATTATACAATGTTTATAAATATTCTTTGTTTGTTTTGGGGTTTTTGCGTTCACGCTTTTAATATTCGATTTTAAAATACCTTAGCCTCTCTTTGTACTTATCCTGACAGGACAGGCACGTGTCCGTAAAATACCCTTGGTATCGGCCATTTTACAATAAATTTTGCAACGAAAATTTCCGATAGCGGAAGTTTTTCCGATGTCCGCAACAGCCGTCGCAGAAAAATACCGCAAAAAATAACACAAGCGCAGGTGTTACTTGTGTTACGGTTTGCAAAATTAAAATCTCTTATTCTGCGTTTTCGACGTACTTTTTGTGAAGTTCCTCGACGGCAAGTACGAATTTTGCGGTGTGGAATCCGTTTTCAAAAACGAATTTGAAAATCTCGTTATCTTCGGCAATTTCGATGTTCTGTGCAAGTTTATAGGCAACCGTCGGGTGGTTTTTCAGCCCGAAAGTCCTTGAAACTTCCTGCCCGCATTTCGTGCCAACGTACGTAATTCCGTTTTTGTCAAGGACGATTTTCCCTTTTCCCGCTTCTTCAAAACGGTGCGTTTTATCGTCGGTGAGCAAAAGCGTGACGTTTTCTTCAAACGAATAATCGGGGTTTTCGACTTCCTTTTTCACTTCGTCGCGCTGGAATTTGTACCATTCGCTGACAAACTCAAAACACTTGTCGTTTTCGCCCGATGGGCTGAGAGTCCCGTCCGTGTTATATTTCACGGTATTGCCGCAGGCGGTGCATCTGAACGTCCTGTATTTCGACTCGTTTTTGAATTCCGCGCCGCATCGGGGGCATTTATACAAAAGTTTTTCAAGGGTTTCCGCCAGGCGCAAGCCGTAAACCTTTCTGTTCTGCTCCTTGAAGGCGACGTTGTCGTCGTACGAAAAGTTTTTCAGGATATATTCGTATATTTCTTCGTTCGACATATCGCCGATATCGTCGGTGCTTAAAAGGGGTTCCATTTTAAGCGTTACTTTCCCGGGACGTTTCTTCCCCCACTTCGGGCGGGTAACGTAACTTCCGACGGTGATCCCCTTGATTACCGGGCAGTTCAGAAACTTAATAAGTTTCCCTATCGACGGCGCGATATACCCTGTCGAGCCGTCCACCGTAATGCGCCCCTCGGGGAACAATAATACGCTGTTTCCGTTGTCAAGATTGCGTTTTATATGCTTTATGCACGAAAAATCGCTTGTAAACTGCTTTTTCGGTATTGCGCCGAAATCGGTGAACAATTTCCCCAAAAACTTCATATAAAAAACGTTGCTGGTTACGACCACATTCATAGGGTGCGGATACACGCAGTTTGAAAAATATAAAAAGTCAACCCACGACGTGTGATTTCCAAGCACCAGAAACGGACCTTTCATCCCTTTGATTGCGGTTTTGTCGACTTTGAATCCGTACCTTATACTTCCTACGACTTTGAAAAGTCGCGCGCAAAAGCGGTACAACCGCATATTTATCGTCGATTGTTCCAGCGCAGTTTTCTTCTTTGTTTTCTCTTTGCTCATCACTTATACAACACAATTTTATGTTCGGGCAGGCTGTCGCCCAGCTCGCCAATCGTTTTTTCCAAATGCTTATTGATTTCGGCGCTTTGCTCTTTGACGCTTCTGTCGGGATCGAACTCGACAGGTTCGCCGACAAGAAAAGTTTTCAGGCTTTCACAGCAATACACGGGATAAATTTTTAGTTTTTTGCCCGTTCTTTGGAAATACTTTTGCGCCGAATATAGGTATCCCCATTGCAGGTTATAAATATACTTGTTGACGAGTTCGCCATCGTATTGCTCGGCAAAAACCATACAACTTCTGCCCGATTCCAGGCACTCCGACGCTTCCAAAAACGTTTCTCTCACCTTTGTGTCGCGATATACGGGGATATGTTCCATCTGTCGAAACGCCACAACGACAAGCGGTAAAATCAGTGCAATGAAAGGCAAAAACTGTTTTCGGTCTTTCAACACTTTCGTTTTCATGTGGTGCCAGCACTGCTTATAATCCATAAAGTACGAGTTAGCCCACATTCTGATATTTCTGAAATACAGTACGATTGCCGTCGGCGCGTAAATTTTCGTATGATTGCACACGTACATGACGGGCTCATTAGGAATTTCCGTTTTGAACTCGACTTTTGGTTTTTTGAAAAACGGTCTTACAATCGCCCGTAAAAAATTGAGCGTGAAGTATGGTTTTTTCTTCCCGTTAAAAGGTGGGCGATAATTGTAGAAACCGCCGTTATGAAACACTTTTTTTTCTTGCTTGTTTCTCGCCATATTCAAATCCACTTTAATTATATTATAATATAGTATTTAAAAAAAATCAACGCGGATTTTTAATTTTTGTCGATTTGTTTCGGCGCATAAAAAAACGTCGCGCTTTCGCACGACGCCTTTGACTTGTTTTTTCCTTATACGTTAAGAAGACGGAAGATTTTGCCCTTCATAATCATCGAGATAAGGTCAAGAACCCAAATGAGCCAACCGCCGAAGATACGAATGATACCGGCAACGATTTTGCCTTCCGAAAACCTTGTAACGACGCCCAATACCCATGCGGTAACGGGAATGATTGCCAAAATAATGCTTACTATTCTTGAAAGACCAAAGTAGTCTTTTTTGCTTGCTGCCATACAATTCCTCCAAGTATTTTGATGTTTATATTTTATCACCTTGCGCGGGTGTTGTCAATAACGTTTATAAATTCTTGAACACGGGTTCGGCTTGTTTTCCGTTCAGTGCAAGTTTCACCGCATCGGGGACGATTGAAAAATCGGCGATGAGCGATTTTGTTTTTATGTCGGGCGCGTCCTGTCCCATCGGTACAAAGTATACGTTCTTCGTGTTCAGAAGATGACCGAGATTTTTTGCGTTCGCGCCCAGCGCGTCGTTGCTCGACAGCGCGATAAGCACGGGACGGCAGTTTCTGAGATGCGCCTTGACCGCAAGCGTTACGGGAGTGTCCGTTATGCCGTTTGCGAGTTTTGAAAGAGTGTTCCCCGTGCAAGGACACACGACGATAAGATCGAGTTTTTCTTTCGTACCGAGCGGCTCGGCGTTCACAAGGTCGCATATCGGATATTTCCCCGTGATCCGCACCGTTTCGGAATAAAAATCTTTCGCCTTATAAAAGCGTGTGTCGAGATTGCAGGTATTATACGAAAAAATCGGCACAAGTTCATATCCTTTGTCGACAAGAGCCTGCATTACCGCAAGCGTTTTCGAAAAGGTGCAAAAACTGCCCGTTACCGCATATCCGATTTTTGTCATAATTTCCCCTCCGTCACGATTTTTGCGATAATTTGCCCCGCCGATTCGCTTCTGTACTTCACCGGGAGCGCGGGATACACGCCGTATTTTATCGACAGTTCCGCCATCAGGTTTTTGTCAAAGCCGTACGGCGGCGACGCGATATCGACGATTTCGGCGTAGGGTTTCATTTTTTTCAATCGCGATTCGTCGATGATACGCGCCGGCGCGGTGTTTACGATAAAATCGAATTCTTCGATACTTTCGCCGTACGGAAGCACGTTTGCGCCCTTTTTTACGCTGTCCGCGCGCGACGTCATCACCGATACTTTCACGTTAAGCCTTAAAAGTATATCGACGATTTCCTTGCCAGACGCGCCGTTGCCGACGACAAGCACTCTTTTGTCCGAGATTTTCGTCTTCGATTTTTCCAGAAGGATAATAAGCACGCCTTCCGCAGTCAGCACGGAATTTTCTTTTTTGAATTCTTCGACGTCGCCGTATTTAATCATTTTTACGGACTTTTCGGCAAGAATCCGCCGTGCGTCTTCGTCAAAATCGAACGCGTACGCCCGCGCGCCCCACGGTATGCGCTTCGTGTCTTCTTTTATGACCTTAACGTTCGGCTGAAACACGCACACGACGTCCTGCGTTTTTTCGACGGACAGAAGTTTCCTTGCCTCGTTCATTCTTTCGTCGTTTCCGAAAACCATATACATATTGACCACCCCATATTGTAGCCTATGAATACGGCTGTCGCGCGGTGAATGTGTCAAGACGGGAATTTTCAAACTATGCCAGACAAGATTAAAACGAACCGTGGTCTGACGGCGAATTTTTGACTAATACATCGTTACGCTCACGGCTTATACATCAAGTATTAACCCGTTCGCGTGCCTTGTCTTAGCCTAAAATTTCGCCGTCAGACTTGTCCGCAACCAAAACGCCGATATTTCCGATGATTTTTGGTAAAGGCGAACGCAGACGTACTATACGTACTTCAAGCGAGAATTTGACAAAAAGCGCGGAAATTGCGGCATTTTGGCAAGGTTCGTTTTAATCTTGTCTGGCATACTGTAAAAGGGGGCGGTTATGAATAAGACTTATTTTTTAGGCAGCAATACGGCATACGGTTTTTTCGGCGACTTTTCGCATCTTACGCGCGGCAAGACGGTGATATTGAAAGGCGGCGCAGGGACGGGGAAATCCACGTTAATGAAAAAGGTCAACGAGATCGCGCTCGACGCCGGGTTTATTACGGAAACTTATCGTTGCAGCAGCGACGTATCGTCTTTCGACGCGGTGTTCGTTCCGTCAAAGAATTTTGCGGTAATCGACGGGACTTCTCCGCACGTTACGGAAGCGGAAATTCCGCTTGTGTCGGGCTTTGTGTTCAATCTTCTCGACGCGGCGGACGACAAAAAAATCGCGCCATATAAGGACGATATAAAATATGCAGTATCCTGCAAGAAACAATACTTTAACGACGCATATTGCAATCTTAACTGTGCAAACTTGATTTTTGAAAATAATAAAAGAAAACTTTCCGCCGCATTTAATAAAGCCGTCGCAAGTGCCGCAAAAGATACTTTTGCCGCGCTCGAACTATCACACGGCTTGCGCGAAACTCGCTTTGTCTCCGCAATTTCGGACGAAGGTTTCGTCGACTTTTTAAGCGACGATTTCAAGGGTTTATATACGATCGGCGTGCGCGCGGAATATCCCGAAATTATTATGCTTTATATCACGAAACTTTTGTCGCTTTTTGCGGCGAACGACGTGGAATATACGGCTTTCCGCTCGCCTTTTTCGCCTGACTTTTTTGACGCGGTTAAGGTCGGGAACGTCGTTATCGCGGATATTGACAGATTTGAAAAATGCGACGAAACGGTAACTTTCGACGCGCCCGTATCATTGACGCTTCGTACCGATCTGGACGCTGCCGAAACCCTTCATCGCACGTTTATTGACAAGGCAATCGCAAATATCCGCCTTGCCCGCCTTACCCATATCGGCATCGAGAAAATTTATTCGCCCGCAATGGACTGGACGGACGTCAATAATAAAACCGACAAAATCTTGTGCCTTCTTTTCGATTGCTGATTTGTTAAAAAATGTAAATTAGCAACCTGTATATAATCTTCCTTTCTTGCAAATACTACAATTACCAAATAAAAGGAGAGATTGTATGGCGAAAAACAGACAGAATGCCAAGGAAAAGGCATCTTCCAAGAAAGCCGCTACAAGCGCAAACCGCGCTACGTCAACCAAGTCCGAAAGCGACTGCTGCGGATGCGGCAAAGACAAATAATTAACTTTTTTTGGAAGACAGAAAAACCGAAGCGTTTGCCTCGGTTTTTTTGTTTATGTTTTTATTTCCGCCCTACAATATCGTCAAGCGACGCGTCTTCAAATTAAAAATAAAGCACCGCGGTTGCGGTGCTTTCGTTTTTTTTTATTATAAGGTAAGATTCATTTCTTTCAGTTTTTCATCAAGGTTGAATTCTTCGATTTTCCCTTTTGTCACAAGGAAGTCGCGTTTTCCAAGTGCGAAAATATATCTGTCCGATTTAATGCTGTCGCTGTAAACGTCCATGACTTCCGCGTCGGGCAACACTTCTCTGAACCTTCTGACCTTTTCGGCGTGGCGGCACACTTCGGAGCGCATAATTCCGTGCTTTCTGTCGTGTGTCGTGCAGATGACGTAATCGACGTTCATTCGCCGTGCGATTTCTTCAATCAGAAAGTCCGGGCTTGCGCTGATAAGCACCGTCGTGCGTTTGCGGTTTTCGGGTTTGAACCAGTCGTAAACGTATTTTTCGTACTTATCCCAATATTTTTTCACGTTTTTTTCGTTGTTGATAAGGCGGATATACAAAAACGCCACCTTCTTGCACGTGCGGACGGATATGATATGCGTCAGCATCATCATTCCCCAGATAAATTGAAACGGCAGCAACAGTATGATCCACGGATTGTGTACCATGCAAAAGCCCCAGTATTTCAGCGCGCTGTCAAACGGCACAACCGTCTTGTCAAAATCGTAAATGTCAACTTGCATAATTAAAGATTCTTTCCCCACTTTTTGAGTTTTCCGTCGCTGACAAGGTCAAAACCGCACCTTTCAAGGACTTTTTCGGATTTTACGTTATCTTCTCTTGTTTCGGCAAAAACTCGGTTTACGCCCAACAGAACCGCCAATTTCAGCAACCCTTTCACGCTTTCGGTCATGTAGCCTTTGCCTTCGTACTTTTTGTTAAGACCGAACCCGATTTCCGTTTCGCCGCCCTTCGGCACACCCTTGAAGCCGATGCTCCCGATGACAACGCCTTTCAGCTCGATAAGCCACGTTGTCAGAAAGACTTTGTTATCCTCGTCTTCCCTTACTTCTTCCGCGCTCCGCCCGAGTATGCTTTTCAATTCGTCGTTTATGCTTTCGCCGTCGTATTTCGCGTCGTACTCTCTTTCAAATTCTTTTACGTCGCGCGACAGCGTTTCCAGCATATCCGCGTCAAGCGGCACGATTCTGAGCCTTCCCGTTTCGATAACCATATTTAGATTTTATCACACTTTTAATTTGTTTCAAACAACTTTCGCACAAAAAAAACCGTGACTCCCGCCACGGTATGCTTTTTCTTAAATCTGGCTAAGACCGCTTTCTTTTCTGATACGATTATATACCAACGCTAATTCGTTGGTATAACCTACACCACCCGATTGCTGTGCATAAGCGGCATTAGCATATTTCAATGCTTCCTCATATTTATTAAGGTCACAACAAGTTGCCGCCATTGAAGTTAAAACGGTTGCATTTGATATTAAACCAATGTGTTTAATTACGTCGTGAAAATAATCATAAGCCTTTTGTGAAAATCCGAGCTTCCTTAAACAACTCAAATATATTGCCATTATTTTTAACTCGTCGGCGCGAGTGCAATTATCCCTTTTTAAGTAATACTCACAAATTTTGATACAGGCTGCGCAACCTTTTGAAGACTTCCTATCTTCTTCGTTTTTCGGTTTCATATTTTTAATCCAGGAAAGGATTTCGTCACCGTTCATATTGTCAAAATCAAGTTTATTTATAAATATATTCAAAACCCCATTATATATTTCTTCTGTTACGCTTAAAAAGGTTTCATCGACAATACTCAATGATAATGCGGTCTTATTTCTAACGTTAAAAATTACGTAATACTTTTCATCGTTATAAATAATTTCTTGTTTCATATAGGATCCCCTTTCTCATTAGTAAACTAATTATATCATAATTATTCATCCCAAACAATTTTACAAATATATTTTACAAAAAAGACAAATAAAAATATCAATTACAAATTAAAATGCAAAAGCTTACAATTTTTTTCAAAAAGGCGAACGCAGTTGTACTGAGCGTACTACAAGCGACTTTTTTTGAAAATGGCGAAGATTTTGGCGTTTTTTACAAAGTAAAAAGCACTTACGAAATGTAAGTGCTTTTTTTGGAATTCGGCGGCTACATACTCTCCCGGGCCGTGTCCAGCCAAGTACCATCTGCGTAGAAAGGCTTAACTTCTGTGTTCGGTATGAGAACAGGTGGACCCCTTTCGCTATCGCCACCGAAATGGTTGAATGTTTCTAATGCACATTCACAACTGCATAAACTTGAGATTGGATTTCATAGTAACCTTAAATGCGTTTTAAACTTATTTGTATAATGACTTCATCAATTTCTTGATTAAGCCCTCGACCTATTAGTATCGGTCAGCTGAACACGTTACCGTGCTTACACCTCCGACCTATCAACCTTGTAGTCTTCAAGGGGTCTTACTATCTTATGATATGGGATATCTAATCTTGAGGTGGGTTTCACGCTTAGATGCTTTCAGCGTTTATCCCATCCGCACATCGCTACCCTGCTGTGCCGCTGGCGCGACAACAGGTGCACCATAGGTGCGTCCACTCTGGTCCTCTCGTACTAGGAGCAGATCCTCTCAAATATCCTACGCCCACGATGGATAGGGACCGAACTGTCTCACGACGTTCTGAACCCAGCTCGCGTGCCGCTTTA